>Ga0180438_10001447_pt1 | contig 42133 bp, 28 predicted proteins | sample SS_ome_12_FD_132455 | JGI IMG/M metagenome (GOLD analysis project Ga0180438, IMG submission 132455) | Hypersaline lake sediment archaeal communities from the Salton Sea, California, USA - SS_3_D_2 metaG | ecosystem: Environmental > Aquatic > Non-marine Saline and Alkaline > Hypersaline >...
TATCCTTGGCCATCCGTGGCTCTCCTGATGCGGGGTTTCTTTGCCAGAAAACCGAAGCATCCGGAGAGTCGCGCTCTTGTGCAATATCAATTCCGACTCAACTGCCTAGAAATGCCCCAAAGTACACTTATAATGGGGCCTTCCCGAAGCAGGAGGGCCAATACCATGCCGAGAGCGCTGAGCATCGTTCCAAAGTCGTCTTCCGGGCCGTTGCGGCCGGTCCATCCCTGGATGTTGGTGCAAGTAATAAGTGCAAGTACGATTCTCGCCGCGGCCATTCACTTGCCGCATGTCCAATGTTACTCACAGGATAAGGGTGGTCAGGGGGATCGTCCCAACCTCATACTGATTCTCACCGACGACCAGGGCTACAACGACGTGGGCTGCTACGGCTCGCCGCTGATAAAAACGCCCCAATTCGACCGAATGGCCGCCGAGGGGATGCGGTTTACGGACTTCTACGTGCAGCCGGTGTGCGGGGTGTCGCGGGCGGCGCTGATGACCGGCTGCTATCCGATCCGCGTGGCCGAGGTCGACAACCGCAAGAATGGGCATCCCATCCTTCATCCCGACGAAGTCACCCTGGCCGAGCTGCTCAAGACCCGGGGCTACGCCACCGCGCTGGTGGGCAAGTGGCATTTGGGCGGGCCGGGCAAGCGGGGGCAGGGGCCGTTTGACTCCGAGCTGATGCCCAATGCCCAGGGCTTCGACTACTGGTTCGGCACGCCTGTGCACAACGGCTTCACGCGCGAAGCGGATCCCCGCAGTTTCATCACCGAGCTGCGCCGCAACGGGGAGCTCGTCGAGAGCCCGGCCGATCTGAATACCCTCACCCACCGCTACACGGAAGAAGCGATCCGGTTCATGCGCGAGCACAGGGACCGCCCGTTTTTCCTCTACCTGGCCCACAACATGCCGCACGTCGTGCTGGGGGCTTCCGAGGAGTTCCGCGGCCGGTCGAAGCGAGGGCTCTATGGCGACGCGGTCGAGGAGGTCGATTGGAGTGCCGGCCGAATCATGGACGCACTCAAGGAGTTGGGCATCGACGACAACACGCTCATGGTCTTCACGTCGGACAACGGCCCCTGGGTCGAGGAGCACCTGGCCGGCGCAGGGGGGATCGACGCCCACTACGGCTCGGCCGACCCGCTGCGGGGCTGGAAAATGCAGACCTGGGACGGCGGCTTCCGCGTGCCGTGTATCATGCGCTGGCCGGGCAAGGTGCCGCCGGGGGTGGTCTGCCGCGAGGTGGTGACGTCGATGGACCTCTTTCCCACGTTCGCCAAGCTGGCCGGCGCCGAGCTGCCAGGGGACCGGACGATCGACGGGCGCGACGTGTGGCCGATCCTCGCCGGCCAACCCGGGGCAATAGGCCCGCACGAGGCGTTTTACTACTACTGCTTCACGCACCTCCAGGCCGTGCGCAGCGGGCGGTTCAAGCTGGTCCTGCCGCGTCCGGCGCGGCCGCCGTGGTGTTCGTGGTCGGCGCGGATGGTCGACGCCGTGCCGGCGCCGCAGCTTTACGACCTCGAAGCCGACGCAAGCGAAAAGCATGACGTGGCAGCCGAGAATCCCGAGGTGGTCGAGCGGCTCATGGGGCTCGTGGAGAAGGCGCGCAAGGAGCTGGGTGACTACAACCGGGTAGGGCAGGGGGCCCGGTTCTTCGACGAGGGGCCGCGGCGCCCGGACGCCCAGAGGTGGGCCGCGGCCGGTCCGCCCGTGCCCAATCCCGATGGCGGCGGGCCGTATCCCGGCGGGTTCCGCTTCCGCACGGCGATCGCTCACGAGCCGGGCGTCACCCGGCGCGACCCCAGCGACGCGATCAAGGTGGGAGATACGTACTACGTCTGGTACTCGAAGGTAACCAAGGGCCCCGGCGTCTGGGGCTACCCCAGCGGCTACTCGGCCGAGCTCTTCTACGCCACCTCACCCGACGGGCTAGAGTGGACCGAGCAGGGCCGGGCGTTGGGGAAGGGCAGGGCAGGGGAGTGGGACGAGCACGGGGTGTTTACCCCGAACATCCTCGCGGCCGGGGGGAAGTTCTACCTTTTCTACACTGGCGTGCCGCGGCCCTTCGACGCCGGCACCAAGACCGCCATCGGCATCGCCGTGGCCGAGAAGCCCGACGGACCGTGGACCCGGCTCGAGACCAACCCCGTGCTCACCCCCGGCAAGGACCCCGCCGAGTTCGACAGCATGCGCTGTGACGACGCGGCCCTGATCGTGCGCGACGGGAAGTACGGGCTCTACTACAAGGGCCGCTGCCTTGAGCACGGTCGCGGCGGGCCGGGGCGCACGCAGATGGGCGTGGCCATCGCCGAGAAGCCGGAAGGTCCCTACGTCAAAAGCGATGCGAACCCGCTGCACCCGGGCCATGAGGTGATGGTCTGGGCGCAGGGGCGCGGGGTGGCGTCGCTGGCCACGGCGGCCGGGCCGCGGCAGGTTTACTTCGCCGCCGACGGCCTGGAGTTCGAGCCCCGCCACCCCGTGGCCAATCCGCCGCACGCCCCCGGCGCGTTCCGCGGCGACGGCTTTCGCGACGACGCCCCGGGCGAGGGGCTCCGCTGGGGTATCAGCCACGCGAGCCAGGACGGCGACCTGTACCTGCTGCGATTCGACGCCGTGCCCGGCGGCGGGGCAGGGCAGGGGGGCCGCCCCCGCGGAACGCCGGTGGCTTACGACAACGCCCAGCCGGTCGGCCCGCTGCGCTTCGACTTCGAGACCGGCGACTTGCAGGGCTGGAAGGTCGTCGAGGGCGAGTTCGGCCTCTTGGTAAGCGGCCGGCCCGCGCTGCCACAGCACACGTACCAGCCCTACAACAAGCAAGGGAAGTACCATCTTTCGACCGTCGAGCGGGCCGACGACCCGCCCACCGACCAAATGACCGGTGTGGTCGAGTCGCCACGTTTTCGCCTGACCGGCCCGAAGATATCGTTCCTCATCGGTGGCGGCGACAGCCCGGACACCTACGCTGCGCTGTGCCGCCCCGACGGCACCGAGCTAGTGCGAGCCGGCGGGACCAACGGCCCGGCCATGCGCCGGGTCAACTGGGACACGGAAAAGCACGTCGGCGAGACGCTGGTACTGCGGATCGTCGACCACAAGACCAAGGGCTGGGGGCACGTGACGTTCGACGACTTCAGCGCCGAGGGGCAACTGGTGCAATAGCCATATTCCTGCCCTGAATCTTCCTGCCTGAACGTTTGGTGGTGAGAATCAGGCAGGGAGATTCGGGGGCAGGAAGATGGATGGTGTTCGTGCGGCGCCGCTCCAAGGACGCTATTCGCTTTTGAGCGCCTCGGCCCGCACCTTGTCGTGGTGGCGCGAGAGGTAATAGAACGACTTCGCCCGGCTCTTCTCGCCCAGGCAGAATTGGAACTCGATGCGGTAGCCGCCGCGGGGCCACTCGGGGCCTTCGAGCTTCAGGGCGTTGACCACGGTCGAGACGCTCTGGCCGGGCGCAAGCGCCGTGGGCTTCACCGCGGTCTTCACGCCTTGGGCGCCGGGGCAGGGGTAGGCCCGCCCCTGGCAGAGAATCACCAGGCTCTCGCGCCAGAGGACCTCGTCGCCGTCGGAGAGGAGGGCCGGCACGGCGGTCGGGCGGTCGGAGGTGTTGGTGACGGTCAGCTTGTACTCCCCGTCGCCGTCGGGGTTGGTCCACTTGATGGCCTTGCGGGGCGGGACCGGCTCGACGTCCAAGCGCACGTCCGGCCCGGCCAACAGGGCAGGGCGGCCGGTCTTGGTGCACGTCAACTCGGCTTGGGGGCCCGCCGTGGGCGTCCACGCGTCGGGGCCCACCGCGGCCCAGGGGGAGACGGGCTTGCCGGCCTCGAGCTTCCACCCCAAGGGGAGGGAGCACGCCTGCTCGATTTGCGCGAGCTTCTCCTCGTCGGCCGGCTCGATGATCTCGACGCGGAGCCGTCCTCGTGCCCGGCTGGCCGCGACCACGCAGGTCTTGCCCACGGGAAACGACGGGGCCTGGTGCTGCCGGGCCACGTGCGAGGCGGTCACGCTCTCGCCGGGCTTCAGCGCCCCGCGCAGCACTCGGTCCACCTTCAGATGCAGAGTGTGCGTGTACACCGGCGGAAACGACCGGCCGACCGGTCCGGCGTCGACGCGCAAGAGCGTCGCGCTGAAGACGTACTCGGCCTCGTTCCAGCGGGCCTGCTCCGCCCCGGCGCCGGCGGGCCGGCCCGGCCCGCGCAGGCCGATCGGCGCGGCGAGCACGACGCACGGCAGCAGCATGGCAATCGCAAACGATCGCCCGAGCAGATGAAGGCGTGTCATCGGATCGGTCCTCGTGTTGGGTGGCATCTGATCCCTTTCTCCAAACGGAGCCCACTTCTAAGCCCGCGGACCCGCCATGTCAATCCCCCGGATGAAGCTCCTCTTGGTGCGCGACTTGGGAGGTTGACGAACCCTGCGCCGCGGGGTAGAAGGAGCTTCGAGGGCGGCCGTGACGCAGGCACGACCAACGCGCGGGCGAGGAGGGACCGATGTTTCGCTTGATCTACCTCCACGTGGTGGGAATGCTGGTGATCCTCGGGGTCCTGGGATGCCGCAACGGCTCGTCGGGGCCGGAAGGGCAGGGGGGTGGCCCCGATGCCGGGCCCCAGGTGCCGGAGGAACCCGCCGACAAGACGCCCGGCGGCGCGGCGGCCCCAACGCCGGACGATCGAGCGGCCCAAGCACGAGCCGCCGAGGCCAAGGCCGACGCCGACGTGGCCGCCAAGCTGGCCGAGATCGGGCTGGCATTTCACAAGCATCTGGAAGCCCAGGGCGAGCTGCCGCCGGTGGGCTGGCGCCTCGACGACGGGCCGGAGCTGTTGAGCTGGCGGGTGTGGCTGTTGCCCTATCTCGGCCACGAGAAGCTCTTCCGGCAGTTCGACCTCGAACAGCCCTGGAACGCGCAGAAAAACTACAGGTTGCTCGATAAGATGCCGGCCATCTACGCCTCGGCCGACGTGGAGGAGACGGGCCACACGCGGTTCCTTGCATTTCACGGTGAAGGGGCGATGCTCGACCCCGGACGCGGCACTTCGATCAACCGCTGCGCCGACGGCACGCTGAACACGCTGCTGGTGGTCCACGCCCCGGCCGGCCAGGCGGTCCCCTGGACCAAGCCGGCCGACCTGCCGTTTGACCGCGACGACCCCCAGGCGGCGTTTCGGGCATTGGGGGGGAAGAAAACCCTGGCAGTTTCCGTGGCCGGCACGGTCCATGTTTTGCCCGAGGACCTCGAGCCGGAAACGCTCGGCCAGGCGATCGATCGGGCCGACGGAGGGGGACTGGACCTGAAGGAGGTGGCGCCGCCGTACGACTTCAGCGAGAAGACGGCGCCCGAGGATACGCCGAACGATTCGCCCGAGGACGCGGCGCAGCAGCCCGTCGCCGAACGCTTCTCGACCACCGATGCCCAGGGCAATTCGCCGGCGCCCCGGATGAGCATCGGCGATGTGGAGCGGTACTGGATCGAGGGGGGCACCGAGGCGTCGGCCCGGTGGACGATCGAGGGCATCGAACCGAAGCGCAGCCCGTACGGCTTGCAGGTCGAGATCGACCTAGCCGTGCTCCGCCGTCCCTACCAGCCGCTGCCGAAGCGGACGATCGTGGCCCTGCGGGTCCATAGCCCGATCACGCCTCGGACGCACGTCGAGCGCGTCGTTGCCGTGCCGGCACGGGCGGGAGCGACGGCCTGCTTTCATATTCCCAGGATGCTGGGCGACTACTACGGCCAGCCGGTCCGGGAATTGACGGAAGAGCTGGTCGTGCCCGAGTTGCGGCGCAGCGACGGGACGCCGCTCGATGACCCGCGCCCGCTGGAGCCGCCGATCGACGAGCCGGAGCTGTACCGCCACTTCGTGCATGACGGGTGTCTGGACGTTTCGCTCCATTGTCTCGATAAGGACTGCTGGCTGGGCGTGCGGGCGGAGGACATTCGCGTGGCGCCGGTCAAGCCGACGTATGCCGACGACGTCCCGACGGAGCCGCCGCCCGAGTCGATCGACCTCGACGACGTGCCGGGGCCCAAGTGGGACGGGTCAGCGTACGACCGGGCTATTGAAGCTTGCCGCCGGGCCTGGCGGGAGTACGAAGCGGCCATCGTCGACCAAGAGGTCGCGGGGACCCGGCTCCACGGAATCCTCGTCTCCGACGAAGTGCGGATCGCCACCGAGCTCATGGTGACGCTGTTGGCTTGCCCGGGCGAGATCGAGATGCAGGCGAAGGTCACCGAAAAGGCCGACGACTGGATCCACGCCGCCGCCCTGTACAGTATGTTGGGGGCCGACGGCGAGGCGTTGCGCTGCGCCGAGAAGGCGGCGGCCCTCGACGCGCGGCACAAGTCGGCCGCCGCCTGGCTCGCCGCGCAGCCGGGCGAGTCGGTGCCCCTCGATCTGCGCGACGCCTATCGCCGGCTGAGCGAGGCCATCGAGGCGGACCCGGAGAACGTCCACCTGCGTTCGGCCCGTGCGGAGCTCGGCGCACAGATGGACATGGCTTCGGCCACGGAGGACGAGGAGAAGGTCCGGCAGCTCGAGAAGAAGCTCGGCCCGCGCAAGCGCGCGCTGCCTTGGCGGTGGGTCTATCCGTTCGACGAGGCGATCCGCGGCCTGGGGCGTGAGGTTCCGCGGCGGGACGATTGAGCCGTTCTTTACGCGTCTGCCCGATGCTCTCGCAGGTGTTCGACCGCGTTGAGGGTCACCAGCTTCACCTTCCCGCCGCGGTGGCGCAGCAGGTTGATCCCGCAGTTATCCTGGGGGATAGAGCGATACTGCTTCGTGGGCATCCCGAGCCAGTGGGCCAGGCAAGTGCGGTTCACCACGTTGTGGGCCACGGCCACGATCGTGCGTCCGGGGTTCTCGGCCATGAGACGCTCGAGCGCCGGCAGCGAGCGCTGCCGGACCGTGGTGAGGTTTTCGCCCCCGAGGTAGGGATGGACCGAGGCGTCGGTCATGAACAGCCGGTATGCCCCGGGGTCGGTCCGCTCGATCTCGTCCCAGGGGCGGCCCTCCCAGTCGCCGACGTCGACCTCGATCAAGTCGTCGACGATCTTCACCGCCAGCCCGTGCAAGCTTGCGATCGCCTCGGCCGTCTCACGCGCCCGGCGAAGCGGGCTCGAGTAAACCGCGTCGATCGTGTGCCCCGAGAGAAACCGCCCGGTCCGTTCAGCCTGACCGCGTCCCTGGTCCGAAAGCCCCGGATCGGCCCGCCGTCCCTGGAGGCGCACGGGCCGGGCGTCGTTGTTCGCCGTGGCCCCGTGGCGAAGCAAATACAGCCAACAAGTCGGCGGGGCAGGGGAGGGCATGGGGAAGGATGAATGATGAGTGCTGAATGATGAGTGACGAATGTTGAATGTGGAGCGATGAAGCCGCTTGCGGCTTCGCACGACTTGCCCTCTTGCACGCTTGGCGCGTTTCCAGGACCTCCCGCGGCTACTTGGCGCTCATCACCAGCCGGCTGGCCACGCGCAGGGCCTCCAACATCCCGCTGGTCTCGGCTTGGCGGCGCCAGGCGATGTCAAACGCGGTGCCGTGGGCCACGCTGGTGCGAACGATGGGCAGGCCCAGCGTGACGTTCACGGCCCGGTGCATCCCCAACAGCTTAAACGCGATGTGTCCCTGGTCGTGGTACATGGCCACGATGGCGTCGTATTCGCCGTCGCGGGCGCGGACCATCAGGGTGTCGGTGGGCAACGGGCCCTCCAGACGCAGGCCCTCGGCATTGCCCCGCTCGACGGCCGGAGCGATAACCGTCTGCTCCTCGTTGCCGAACAGTCCCCCCTCGCCGGCATGGGGATTCAGGGCACAGACGCCGATCCGCGGCCGGCCCCGCATCAGGTTGCGCATAAATCGGTCGGCCAGCCGGGCCTTGGCCAGGATGGCGTCTTCGTCGATCACCCCGAACACGTCGCGGAGCGCCGAGTGCAGCGTGACGTGGACGACGGCCAATCCGGCCGGCCCGAGCCGCTCCTCGTCGGGGCCCAGGTAGAGCATCATCGCGAAGTCGTCGACGTCACAGAGGTCGGCCAGCAGCTCGGTGTGGCCCGGGTAGTCGTGTCCGGCGCGGTGCAGGGCCTCCTTGTGCAGAGGCGCGGTGGTCATCGCGTCGACCTGGCCGCTTTGGGCCAGCTTCGTGGCGGCGACGACCGCGTCGTAGGCGGCCTGGCCCGCCCGGGCGTCGAGCGCGCCGGGCGAGACCTCCAGCACGTCGTCGCGCCCGCAGGGGATGCAGGGGATCAGGCCCGGCCGAGGGTCGGCCTGCTCGGGCTGGTCGATCTCTTGGACCCGCACCCGCGTCTGCCACAGGCGGACCGCCCGGCGGAGGATCTCCGGATGGCCTACCACGACGGGCCGGCAGCAATCGTGAACCACGGTTTCGCTCCAGGCCCCCACGACGATCTCCGGCCCGACCCCGGCAGGGTCGCCCATAGTCAGCGCAACAAGCGGTCGTTCTTCGGCGGGCATACGGCAATGGCTCCGGGAGGGATGGCGGGTCTGACCATTCTACGGCAGTCGCCCCGCCGCGTCATGGGGTGGTTGCGGCCCGGCGGCGATTCCTCTATACACTCCGTAGCCCTCTCGCTCCGCGAGACGGGGGATTCGTCTCCTCCGTACGCTCCGTAGGCGTCTCGCGGAACGACACGGCTAAGGGACGCCGGGAGTACTCCATGCGAGCCTGCATCCAACGCGTCAGCCGTGCCCGCGTGACCGTGGAGGGCGAAGTCTGCGGCGAGATCGGGCGCGGGTTCCTGGTGCTGCTGGGCGTGGCCGATGGCGACGCCGACAAGGACGCCCGGTTCCTGGCCGGCAAGATCGCCGGGCTGCGGGTCTTCGAGGACGAGGCGGGGAAGATGAACTTGGCCCTGGCCGACGTGGGCGGGGCCATGCTGGTGGTGAGCCAGTTCACGCTCTTGGGCGACTGCCGCAAGGGCCGGCGGCCCAGCTTCACCGCCGCCGCCCCGCCCGAAGAGGCCCAGCGCCTCTACCGCGTGTTCTGCGACACGGTCGCCGCCCAGGGGATCGAGGTTGCCACGGGCCGGTTCCGTGAACAGATGGAAGTCGAGCTGCTGAACGACGGCCCGGTGACGTTGGTGGTGGAGAGCAGGTGAGGCAGGGGGTAGGAGTTAGGGGATAGGGTTTAGGGTTCAGAAGTCGGCCGTCCGCTACGCCCTAGCTCCTACCTCCTAACTCCTAACTTCTAACTCCTAACCCCTCTCCTCACCGCACTACCCGCTCCACCACCCGCCCGGCCGTGTGATCGATCGTCGGCCGGACGTCTTGGCGGTAGTGTTCGCGCATCCAGCCGGGCTCCTTGGTGACGATGTACGTGAGGATCGCCAGCTTGGCGAACGCCGAGACGTTGGCCCATACGCTCCGGCTGTAGAGCTTGACCGCGGTGCCGAAGGATCGCTTCAGCGTCAGGTGCCCGCGGCGCCATTCCAGGCTGTACAGCTCGTCGAGCAGCAGATGGGACACGTAGCCGATCACCACGGCGCCGGCCTTGTAGATGCGCAGGCGCACGTCGTCGCCCGAAGCGAGCAGGAACGCCAGCTCTCCGGCGATCACCGCCGCCGGCAGGCTGTGGAACATCCCCCGGTGTACCGTGTATTGGGCCAGGAGATACGCCAGCACGAAGCGGATGAACAGATACACGCCCGCCCCGGCCAGCACCATTAGCTCGGGCGACATGCCCAGCGAGCGGAACCGGTCGACCATCATCATCGGCACCACGGCGGCGGCAAACGCCATGCTCTCGCGGAGCGGCCGGCCCGAGCCGCTGTCCACGTCGGGCAGCATCCCCGAGACCGTACACAGCCCGCCCGCCAACAGGGCCGTGGGCAGCGGCACGTCGTACAGCGCAAACGCCACCCCGCCGTAGCCGACCCCCAACAGGCCACTGAAACCGATGTGCGTCTTGAAGCCGGCCATGGAGACAGGGGACAGGAGTCAGGAGTCAGGAGTCAGGAGTCAGGAGTCAGGGGACAGGAGCCCGTGCAGCGGGGCCGCTTGCGGCCCGTTGAGTTCTACCGCTTCGCCGTGTCTTGGTCCGACGCTACGGCCGTGCCCGACTCCTCCTCGTACGACGCAAGCTGGGCTTCCTCCCTGAGCCGGTCCGCCTCGGCCTTCAACTCTTGCTCGTGCCCCTTCTGGAAGTACGGCGCCTGTGAGTAGGCCGGCTGCGGCACGCCCGAATAGCCGTACTGGCTGCCGGTGCGGCAGCCCGCCAAGGCCACGGCCGCGGCCAACCCGCCGATCCCAAGCGCCCACTGCCCTGCCCCTCTCAAGCTGCCCCCAACGCCGACCCGCAGCGATCGATTCCGCATAGTTACGCTCCCTTTTGCGCGAGACCGCCGGCGCCCGCCCGTCCGGACGCCGAAGAGGGCGGTTTGTAGTCGAACGGGCCGTCCGGGCCAAGAGCAGTTGGCCCCCAATTGGTCTTCGCGGCCCGCGGGCTTGCCGCTATACTCCGCTGCCCGTACGACCCCCGTTGTGGCACGGTCTCCCGATTGGCCTGCTGGGGATGCCCGCGGCTTGCCCGCGGGATCGTTACGTTTGTCGCTACTGTAGCCGAAACGTGAACCTCCCGCGGGCAAGCCGCGGGCATCCCACGAAGAAGCCGTTTCGTGCCAGGTCCCACTCCCCCCGAACCATGGACCTCTCCATCCAGCCCTACGACTTCCTGATGCTGGCAGTGCTGGTACTCTCCACGGTTTTCGGGGCGTGGAAGGGGATGGCCTGGCAGTTGGCCGCCCTGGCCTCGCTGGTGGTGAGCACCCTGGTCGCGCTGCGGTTCGGCAGCACCCTGGCCCCGTTTCTCGACGTGCGCGAGCCGTGGAACTACTGCGCGGCCGTGCTGATCCTCTACGTGGCCGTCTCGCTGGTGATCTGGGTCGTCTTCCGCATGGTGGCCGATTTCATCGACCGGGTGCGCCTAAGCGAGTTCGACCGCCAGGTCGGCGCCATGTTCGGGCTGGCCAAGGGCGTGCTCTGGTGCATGTTGATCACGTTCTTCGCCGTGACGCTCTCCGACCCGCTCCGGTCGCGTGTGCTCGGCTCGCGGAGCGGCTACTACGCGGCGCTGTTGGTCCATCGGACAACGCCCCTGCTGCCGACCAAGGTCCGCGACGTGCTCGGCCGCTACATCGAGGAGTTCGATCGTCACGTCGAGCCGGGCCAGTTCGCCGCGCCCGACGCCGACGACAATACCCCTCTGCCGGGGGATCCTAATTCGCTTTCCACACCGCGTTCAGCCGACCTCCGCTCCGAGCCCTGACGGGGGCTGTCCCGATTTTCGCGCAGCGAAAATGGGACTGTCCCCTTTGTGAAGTCCCTAGCTTGACCATGGCGGGGCAGGGGGGTGGAACCTCTCCCCCGACCAGCCCTCGTAGCACGCCCCCTCTCGCCCCCTGCCCGACTCCGCTTGGTGGCTCCGGCCGCTCCGCTTCGCGCCCCGCGCCGGACGTGATCCAATGCGCCGAACCCGGCCGCGCCGCGCGCAACGGCGCGCCGCCGGACCGAGGCGAGCGGCTCCGTTTTGTGGTCCCGTTCGCGGCCCGATCGTTGCCGGCGTCGCGTTCAACGCCCGGAGCAGGGAAGCCGCCCCCGCAAGCGGTTTTCGGCCTCCCCGACCGAACATAAGAAACATTATCGGACGTTGGAGGTAGGACTGATTCAGCCCGTGCGACGGGCTTACAAGGCCGTCATTAGCTGGCGGGCGTGCTCAATCTCGCGGACTGACGCAGCGTCGGGCGTCCTCCTGCCCCGGCGCTGGCCCGCTCTGCTCACCGGTCGACCATCAGCCCGGGGTGGGCGCGGGTGAGGCTTTTCAGGGCGTCTTCGGTCACGGCGTTGTTGTCGCCGATGGTGAGGCGCCGCAGGTCGGCCAGGCCCTCGAGGGTTTTCAGGCCGGCGTCGGTGATGCGGTTGCCGACCAGCAGCAGGTGCTGAAGCCGCTTCAGTGGCAGGAGGTGTTTTAGGCCCTTATCGTCGACCGCGGTGTTGGAGAGTTCGAGGATCGCGATGCTGGTCACTTCGGAGACGTGGCGCAGGCCGTCGTTGGTGATCTTGGTGCGCGGGATGAGGAACGACTCGAGGTTCGGGAGCCCTTTGAGGTGCACAAGCCCTTGGTCCGTAAGCGGGGTTCCGGCCAGGACCAAGGAGCTGAGTTCGGACAGCTCGGCGACGTGGCGGAGCTGCTCGTCGGCGAGCTTCGAGTCGGCCAGGTTGAGCGACTGCATGCGAAACAGGGCGGCAAGGTGGGCGGCCGCTTCGTCGGTCAGCTCTGCGCCGCGGAAGTTGACGCTGGTGACCCGCTTGTCGGGCGGCTCGGCGATGACCAGGACGCCGAGCTTGCGCAGGGCCTCGGCGGCTTGCTGCTCGGCCTCGACTTGCTCGGGCGTGATGCGGGGTGCCTGTTGGCGCTGGAAGTAGTTGGGGAACCACTCGGCGAGGAATTCTAAGCCCTGCGGCGTGAACTTGACCCAGACGATGCCGGCCAACACGGCCAGCAGCAGAAGCCAGACGAGGAGGCCCACGGCGACGCGGAGCTTGCCCGGCCCGGGGCGGGCGGGCTGCTGGTCGAGCTGCTGGTCGGGGGACGGCGACGGGGCTTCGGCCCCTTGGGTTTCAGCGGTTTCGGACATGGCGTGACCCGGCGGGATCGAGGGTAAGGCATCGCACGAGGACGGACCGCGAGACGCGAGACGGCGCTATTTTACCCGCGGAACCGCCGCGCCGCCACCGGCTGCACGGCGAACGCAGGTCTCCAGGGTCAAGGAGACCTGCGGTCGGCGGTTCCGGCGAGGTCAGGAGACCTGCGCCGAACTGGGGAGGGTTCGTCGGCGCCGGACGTGTCAGCGGCAGGCTCGGCCACGGCCGCGTCGAGGAACACGCCCTGGCGGCGGAACTTCTCGTAGCGCTGGTCGAGGAGCCGCTCGATGGGGATGCCCGAGAGCTCGCGGAGCTGGGCGCGGAGGTAGATCTTCAGCGTGCTGGCCATGCGGTGGTGGTTGCGGTGGGCGCCGCCTAAGGGCTCGCGGATGACCTCGTCGATCACGCCCAGGCTCAGCAGGTCCTTGGAGGTCATCTTCAGGGCCTCGGCCGCCTTTTCTTTGAAGGCGTGGCTCTTCCAGAGGATGCCGGCGCAGCCCTCGGGGCTGATGACCGAGTAGTAGGCGTGTTCGAGCATGGCCACGCGGTCGCCGACGCCGATTCCCAGGGCGCCGCCGGAGCCGCCTTCGCCGATCACCACGCAGATCACGGGGGTGGGAAGCCGGGACATCTCGAACATCGACTGGGCGATCACTTGGGCCTGTCCGCGTTCCTCGGCCCCGATGCCCGGATAGGCCCCGCCCGTGTCGATCAGACAGATCACCGGCATGTGGAACTTGGCGGCCAGGCGCATTTTGCCCAGCGCCTTGCGGTATCCTTCGGGGTGGGCGAAGCCGAAGTTGCAGGCCTGGCGTTCCTTGGTGTTGCGGCCCTTCTGGTGGCCGACGACCAAGAGCTTGAAGGTGTCGAGCTTGGCCCAGCCGGCGCGGATGGCCCGGTCGTCGCCGAAGTGCTTGTCGCCGTGCAGCTCGACGAACTCGTCGAAGACCAGCTCGAGGTAGTCGGTGGTCATGGGCCGGTCGGGGTGGCGGGCGACCTCGACCGTTTCCCAAGGCTTCAGGTTGGCGTAAATCCGGCGGGTGAGCTCGGTGAGCTCTCGGCGCAGCGTGCGGATCTCGTCGCGGACCTCGGGGTGGGCGTCGGCTTGGCCCTCGAGCTTGGCCAGCCGGGCCTGGAGGTCCTCGATAGGCCGCTCGAAGGGGAGCCGATGGCGTTCGTTGCCGGGCATGGGGGTTACTCGAACCAGTTCGTCGACCGAGCGGAAATGCCTCGTGTTGGGCCGCAAGCCGGCCGGGGGCCAGCCGGGGCGGTCGGCCGTCGGGTGGGGCTCATTATACTTTGGTCGGTTGCGTCGGGGCTACTCTTGCAGCAATAGCCACGGATATTGGGGCGGCCCGCAGGGGGGACGTTCGCCGCAGCGGCGGGTGGGGGGCCGGGTGTGGTGGTTGGGCAACGAAAAAGGGACCAAGTCTATTTTGTGCGAAGCACCTTTCGGGCCGTTCCGGCAAAATAGACCTGGTCCCTTTTTCGTTGCTAGGATTCGGCGGTGGCCTCCTCGGGGGGACGTGGCGTCCGCTTGAATACGCGGTTCATGCGGAGTTCCAGCACGAAATCGCTCAAGCTCTGCGGTCGGGCGGACGGATCCTTGGCCATCGAACGCCGGATGAGCTGGGCGAACTCGGAGGTGATGTTCTTGTTGACCGCTTCGAGGGTGGGGGGGGAGGCTTTGAGGTGCTTGCTGAGCAGCTCGTCGGCACTGACCCCCGTAAAAGGGGGCTTGCCCGCCAATAGCTCGAAAACCGTACACCCGAAGCTGTAAATGTCGCTCCGCACGTCGGGCGCGCCCCCGCGGATCTGCTCCGGGGCGATGTAGCTTCGGGTTCCCTGGACTTTGGTCCGCGAGGGGAGCAGCTTGCTTAGTCCCCGTTTGGCCTTTCGGGTCAAGGCGAAGTCGATCAGCTTGACCTCGCCCTGGTCGGAGACCATGAAGTTGGTGGGTTTCACGTCACGGTGGACCCAGCCGAGGTGGTGAAGATATCCCAGCCCCTCAGCGGCCTGCTCGATGATCCGGGGCACCAAGTGAAGGATCGGCTCGACGCCCTGAAGGATCCGCTGCTTCATGTTGGGGGCGGCAAACCACTCCATCGCCAAGAAGGGCGTGCCGCGGTCGATGCCGAACTCGTGGATTTGGATAATCCGCTTGTGGCGAAACTTCCGCCCGACCGAGTCCTCCCAGCGCAACTCGGCGATCGCTTCCCTGCTGCGGCGGAACCGCTCCAGGGGGGTCTTGATCACGAATCGCTCGTGCTTGCCGTCGTGATAGGCCTGCCAGATCTGCACCGTGTGACCGGTGTGGATCGCGTTGAGCAGCCGATAGGGGCCGATGAACCCCGGTGCTTCGCTAGACACAGAATCGAGACCCTTCGCGGTACGGATCGCCCCTGGCCCGATCGGAGGACGGTCGCGCCGTTGCCCTCTAGTGTACCCGCGGCCTGCGACCCGGGCAACCGCGGGCGAACCCCCCGGACGGCTACCCCCTGCCCTCCCCCCCGGCCAAGAGCCGCTCGTAAAGGTCGCGGATTTGGCGGGTCATCCGGTCGTGGCGGAAGCGGTCGGTCAGACGCCGCCGTCCCTCGGCGCCCAGGCGGTTGCGCAGGGCCGGGTCGCCGACCAGGCGGCCCAGCGCGGCGGCCATCGGCTCGACGCTCTTCGGCCGCAGCAGGAAGCCCGTCTCCTCGGCTATGACCACCTCGCGGGCGCCGTCGACGTCGTAGCTGACGACCGGTTTGCCGGCGATCAGGGCCTGGGGGAGCACCCGGGCGAGCCCCTCGCGCAGGCTGGCGTGGACCACGACATCCATCGCGGCGATCAGCCCGGGGATTCGATCGGGCGCCACCAGCCCGGCAAGCTGAACGTGGTCCTCAAGCCCGGCCGCGTGGATTTGCCGGGTGAGGCGCTTGCGCAGCACGCCGTCGCCGACCAGCAGCAGCCGTGCGTTGGGCACTCGGCGGACGAGCTGCTCGAACGCCCGCAGCACGTACTCGTGCCCCTTGAGGTGAAAGAGCCGAGCGATCTTGCCGATGACCACGTGCTCGGGGTCGTAGCCGAACTGGGCACGCACGCGGTCGCGATGCCGGGCCGCGTCGAGAAACGGCTCGACCTCCATGCCGCTGTAGATGGTGGTAAATTTCTCGCGCGGGGCCACGCCGCCGGCCACCATTAGGTCGGTCATCGCGTCGGCCACGCTCACCAGGTGGTGGCACCGCCGGGCGGCCCAGCGTTCGCACCAGCGGTAGGCGGCCCGCACTGCGGCGTTCTGGTACGGGTGGAACGGGGCCCCGTGTACCGTGTGGACCACGGCCGGCACGCCCAACGACCAGGCCGCCGCCCGACCGAGGATCCCGCCCTTGGCGCTGTGGGTGTGAACCACGTCGGGCTTCAACTCGCGGAGTATCCGCTTGAGGCGGCGGTAGCTTCGCCAGTCGCGCCAGGGGTGGATCGGGCGGCGGAGCGCGTCGACCAGCTCGAGCGCCACCCCCCCTGCCCTGGCCCGATCGAGCAGGCTTCCCTCGGGCCCCAGCGGCGGCCCGGTCACCAGGAGGACCTGGTCGCCGTGTTGGCGCATGAGGTCCTCGCAGCAGAGCACCGTGTTTTCCTGGGCCCCGCCGAGGATCAGTCGCGTGATGACGTGGGCGATGCGCATTTAGCCCCCAATTCTCACCAGGAAACTCACCACGGAGGCACGGAGAACGCGGAGGAAAGGGTCTGGTTAGAGAATGGTCGATAATCTGCGTCAAGCGACTGTGTGTTCTCATCGGTGTCGCCGAAAGCCCCTGCCCTTCGGTATCCTCCGTGCTCTCCGTGCCTCCGTGGTGAGAAGTCCGGGTTATTGCTCCGCCGTCCCGTAGTCCACTTGCACCAAGAACAATCCCTGCGGCGGCGCGGTCGGGCCGGCGGCGCGGCGGTCGGCGGCTTCGAGGACTTCGGCCGGCCAGGTCTCCGGTCGGGCGCCGCGCCCGACTTCGACCAGCGTGCCGACGATCGCTCGGACCATATTGTACAGGAAACCGTCGGCCTCGATCTCCAGCGTGATCCAATCGCCCCCCCCTGCCCTGCCCCACGGGTTCGGGCCGCGCCGCACCCAGAGGTCGCTCACGCTGCGCACGCTGCTCTTGCGCTCGGCCCCGCTGGTCTCGAAGCTCGAGAAGTCGCGCGTGCCCTTTAGCGCCGCGGCCGCGCGGGCCATGGCTGCGACGTCGAGCCGGCCGTGGACGTGGTGCCAGCAGTAGCGCCGCAAGAAGACCTCGCGCGTCGGGCCGTCGTGAATCAGGTAGCGGTAGCGCTTGGCCACGGCGTCGCGGATCGGGTGAAAACCCTCCGGAGCCTCGGCCACGTCCAAAACGGCGACGTCCTCCGGCAGCACGGCCGTAAGCGCCCGGCACAGCACGTCGGCCGGCATCTCCGACGCCGTGCGCAGCGAAACCACCTGCCCCAGCGCGTGAACGCCCGCGTCGGTCCGCCCGCTGGCCAACGTCCGGACCCGCTCGCCGGTGACCTGCTCGACGGCCGCCTCGAGCGTCTCCTGCACCGTGCGGCAGCCCGGCTGGACCTGCCAGCCGGCGAAGTCGGTGCCGTCGTAGGCGAGAGTGAGCTTGAGCGTACGCAACGTTTGTGGTGACCGCATTCATGCGGTCTTCGACGCATTCACGAGGCGCGGACCCGAGGAATCGGGTCACTACGAGCATTGACGAATGATCCGGGTTACCCGCTGCCGAACGCCGGCTGCGTACGGCCCTGTGCCATCTGTGCTCCGCCCTCGGCCACCAGCAGCTCAGCGATCTGCACCGCGTTGGTGGCCGCGCCTTTGCGGAGGTTGTCGCTGACGCACCAGAAGGTCAGGCCGCTCTCCGAGGAGAGGTCCTCGCGGATCCGGCCGATGAAGGTCTCGTCGCGGCCGTCGCCGTTGATCGGCATGGGGTAGACCTTGTTCTCAAGATCGTCCATCACCACCAGGCCCGGCGTGGCGGCGAACAGCTCCCGGGCCTCCTCGACGGTGATCTTCCGATCGGTCTCGACCAGGATGCTTTCGCTGTGGCAGTTGGCCACGGGCACGCGCACGCAGGTTGGGCAGATCCGGATCGAGTCGTCGCCCAGGATCTTGTGCGTCTCGTAGACCATCTTCATCTCTTCGGAAGTATAGCCCCGGTGCTTGGGCCGGCCGATCTGTGGGATGCAGTTCAGCGCGATCGGGTAGGGGAACTCCTCGTACTGGTAGTCCTTGCCGTCGAGCTTGGCCCGGGTACCGCCCATAAGATCGCGGCTGCCCGCCACGCCCGCCCCGCTCGTGGCCTGGTAGGTGCTGACCACCACGCGGCGGATGCGCCCCGCGTCGTGCAGCGGCTTCACGGCCTGGACCATCTGGGTGGTCGAGCAGTTCGGGCTGGCGATGATGCCTTTGTGTTGGCGGACCGCTTCCGGGTTCACCTCCGGGATGATGAGGGGGACATCGGGGTCCATGCGCCAGTAACCGCTTTCGTCGATCACCACCGCGCCCCGCTTGACCGCCTCTGGGATGAAGCGCCCGGCCACGTCGTCCGGCGTGCTGCTGATCGCCAGATCGACGCCCTCGAACGCTTCCGGCTTGAGCTCTTCGACGGTCACTTCCCGCCCGGCAAAAGCCAGTGTTTTGCCCGCCGAGCGACTCGACGCGAAAAACTTGATCCGCCGGAAAGGAAAGCCGCGCGAATCGAGCAACTCCCGAATGATCGTCCCCACGGCGCCGGTAGCGCCCACTACGGCCAGGCTATCAAACACGACTCGTTTCTCCACGTGAAGCTCTCGATCTCCCCTCGGGCGCCGCGCCCAAGGGGACGAAGGAGGATTATGACATGACCCCGTCTGGAGGGCAACCGCGGCCGGGCGCAGCGTCGCGCCGGCAAAACAGCCGGCCCCCGTACCAAGACACTTTGGCGCGGGGGCCGGTTCGGTCGACCGCCACTTGGGCAAGACGCCGGGCGGCCGTGCGGGAAGTTCCGCCGCCGCCAGGGCTCGGCTCTACCAGGTCGAGGCCACGTCCGAGGCGGGAATACGGTTGAACCCGAAGGCCACCGATTCCATGCCGCCGGCCGTGAGAATGACCGTTTGCGTGTCGCGGATCACCTCGCCGTTGCGCACGATCTGCGCCTCGACTTCGTACTTGTAGCGGTAGCCGGGCTTCAGCCCGTAGGAGACGTACTCCCGCCGGCTGCCCTGACTGCGGGTCAAGAGCCCGTTGATTCTCACCTTCGCGTCGTAAGGCACGTAGATCGTCAACAGCCCGCTATCGGCCCGCGTGGGCGTCTGGCTCGATGGTCCCAGCGGATCGGAGGACCGAAAACCGGGCAACGCCGGCGTGCTGGGCTCCAAGCCGGGCTCAGCAGCGGGCGGCTCGCTCTCCGGCAACGGGCTTAAGTCCAGGCCGCTGGGAGGCTCGACCTCCGGCGGCTCCGGAAGCCCTCCCCCGGGGCTGAACAAGTCGTCACCGCCGAGAGGCGTCGGTTCGGGCTCGGTAAGCCCGCCACTCGACGGGATATCCAACAGGCTACTTGTCGGCGGCTCGGCAACAGGTTCCTCGTCCATCGGCTCCTGCGCCTCGTCCTTCGGTGCCTCGGTCGGCCGCTCGGCCCGGGTGGGCGTGCCTTCCTGCATCGACGCGGGTCCGCCGGCGTCGTAGCCCGCGTCCGCCGCGGGCGCGTAACAGGCGGGCGTGTAATAGGCGGTCGTCCCGGTGTAAGTCGGCGTGCAGCCGTAGTACCAGCGGTACGGCCCGAAGAGCAACCGGCGGATCGGCCCCGGCCGGTAGCCGACGTACCAGCCGCATTGCGTGGTGGCGCACGGGTCGCAGCTCACGGTGTAGCAGGGCGCGTAGTAGCACGTGTTGCAGCCCCACGCCCCGCCCCAGGGTCGGGCGCAGCCCCACCACCAGAAACCTTCCGCCTCAGAGACACCAAATGTCATGGGCGCCGCCAGAACGGCTCCAAACAGTAATACCAGCCAAATCGATCGGTTCATCACCTTCTCCCCTGGAATAGAGCAAACGTCCCGGCAACAAAAAGGGGACGGGGCTGATTTGCCGGAACGGCCCGAGGGGTGCTTCGCACAAATCAGCCCCGTCCCCTTCTTGTTGAGCAAAGCAAGGTCCCGGCAAATCTACATTTTTCTAGCATACCAAGCCGGATTCGAAAATCAAGGATTCTGGGGGGACTTGCGCGACCCCGGAGGTTGCCGAAACCAGGCGATTTGGCGATCTTCTCGCTGCCGAGCGGATTTTCCCGGATAACCGGTCCCTCGCCGGACCTCGTGGGCCCGTCCCTTAACAGCGCAAGTTCTTGGCACATTTAGGTTTACGGCTTCAATCGGTTCCTCGGCCGCAGCGGGGCCGGGTCGGGTGAGTTGGCCTAACGCCCCACCGGCGGCTTGACGTATAATCCCCGCCCACCCAATCTCGATCCGCTCCCTTTCCCCACCGGATGGCTGACGGTGAAACCCGCCGCCTGGGCCCGACGCTTGCCCTGGTCGATCGTGCTGCTGGCCACGGCGCTGGTCGCCCTGGGCTGGCTGGCGATCGCCCGATACGATGAACTGGCGGGCCACAGCTCCCGGTGGCTCCGACAGCAGGTCCTCTGGTCGGCGCTGGCCCTGCCGGCCATGCTGGCGATTTCCGCGGCCAACTACCGGGTCCTCTGCCGCTACAGCTTTGCCGTCTACGCGGCGGCGCTGGGGCTGTTGGTAGCGGTCTACTTCTTCCCCGCGGTCAACGCTGCGCATCGGTGGATCCGGCTGGGTCCGGTGGGCATCCAGCCCTCGGAGTTCGCCAAGGTGGCGTTCGTGCTCGTCCTGGCAAAGTACCTGATGTACCGCGACAACTACCGGAGGCTGCCGGGGCTGATGGGGCCGCTGGGCCTGGCCCTGCTGCCGGTGGTCTTGATCCTTCGAGAGCCCGATCTGGGCACGGCGGCCGTGTTCCTGCCCGTGCTGTTTGCCATGCTCTTTGTCGCCGGGGCGCGGCGGCGGGACCTGGTAGCCGTGCTGCTGGCGGGCCTGGCAGTCTGCCCGCTGCTGTGGAATCAGATGAGCCGCGAGCAGAAGTCGCGGGTCACCGCGCTGTTGGACCAGCCGGCCGCCGGAGAGGAGCCCGGCGACGATGCGTACCACCTCTACCGCGCGAAGCAGATGCGGGCCTTGGGAGGAATTTGGGGCAGCGCCCTCGGCGGCACGGCCGACGGAGACCCGCCGTCCCTTCGCCTCCCTTATGCCCGCAACGATTTCATCGCCTGCGTGGTCGGCGAGCGTTTCGGACTGGTGGGCCTGGCCGTCCTCTTAGGAGCGTTCGGCCTGCTGGTCCACCGGGCGGCGGGAATCGCTGCCGCTACGCGCGAGCCGTTCGGGCGCCTGGTGGCCGCGGGCGTGGCTGCGCTGTTGGCCGTCGAATTCGTGGTCAACGTCGGCATGACCGTGGGGCTCTTGCCGGTGACCGGCCTGTCGCTCCCGTTGGTCAGTTACGGCGGCTCGGGGCTCCTGGCCCACGCCATTGCCCTGGGCCTGCTCCTAAGCGTCGGCGCACGGCCCGGCTACGAAGTCACCGCCGAACCGTTTCGCTACGCGGCGGGTAAGAGGCTGTCCGATTGTGCGACGCACCCTTCGGGCCGTTGAAGGCAAAAGGGTCCTGACCCCTTTTCCCTTCCGGCTTACCTTTCGTCATCCGCCGCCTTGATCTCGATCGCGTCGACCGAAATCTCGCCCACGGCGCCCATCAAACCGATGCGCAGCACGGCCTCTCGGGCCCGCGGCGGGACGGGGACGCGGCGGCTCTCCGGGCGCCAGTCGAAGCTGCCCAGCCAAGGGCCCAGGATCTCCTCGCCGAGCACCGCGCGGTTTTCGTCGAAGAAGGTCACGCCGAGCACCGGAAGCTGCTGCGGGTTCTGCCCCGAGCGCACGCCTTCCGCCCGAATCACCAGCGAAACGTCCAGCTCGCGGACCTCCCGCCCGTCCACGCCGAAACCCTGAAGCGCTTGGCTATGGCGCCCCGGATCGGCATTGGAGAACGTCACGTAGTGCCTTCCCTCGGGTGCCTCGTCGTCCTCGACCCATTCGAGCTGGCGCTGGTAGTGCCAGCCGGCCGGCATGGGTGGATCGCCCCCACCACGCTCGAACCCGCCGTCCTGGATCGAGGGCTTCGCCGGGTCGGGCTGGACCTGGCGACGCTCTTCGGCCGTACCGGTCATCGGCACGAAGAGCGTGGGCCGCAGCGCCTCGTAGGCCAGTTTCCCCTGCTTCTTCGTGAAGAGGTAGAGCATCTGCTGGTAGCGCTCGCCCACGGGGATGATCATGCGCCCTCCCTCTTTCAACTGCATCACCAACGGCCCCGGCACCTTCTCCGGCGAGCAGGTGACGATGATCTTGTCGAACGGGGCGTGCTGCGGCCAGCCCTGGAACCCGTCGCCCACCTTCACGTGGACGTTGTCGTACTCCAGGCGCTTTAGCGCCCGCTGGGCCCGGTGGCCCAGCGTGGCAACAATCTCGATCGTGTAGACCTCGTCGACCAGCGGACTCAAGACCGCCGCCTGGTACCCGCTGCCCGTGCCGATCTCCAGCACCTTGTCGGTGCGCTGCGGGTCGATGGCCTCGGTCATGAAGGCCACGATGAACGGGGCCGAGATCGTCTGCGACTCGCCGATCGGCAGGGCCATGTCGTAGTAGGCGTAGCGCCGCTGGGCCAGCGGAACGAACTCGTGGCGCGGCGTGTCCTTCATGGACTGGATCACGCGAGGGTTCTTCACCCCCGCCGCGACGATCTCGCGCTCGACCATCGCGTGCCGGGCCTCGGTGAACCGATCAGCGGCCGCCGCTTGGGCCGAAAAGACGAGCACACACACGGCCGCGATCCACGTCACGCGGCGGAGATTCCGACACGTCATGACTCCTCTCCCGGCAAACGGATGGACACGGCTCTGGCCCATCGACCTACCCTCCATTATACGGCGGTAATCCCGCTTCAGGCGTCCGATCCGCGGGCCGTTGATAATACCGTCCCTTCTGAGGGTGACGGGGACGCAGCGTAGCGGCGAGCGCAAGGTCTCACAAGCCAGCGCTTCGTGCAACACGCAACACCCGACTATGCTCTGGCGTTGCACAAGGTTTACGTCTCACCCCATCTCTCGAAGTCGTTGCCAGATCGCGATTTACGGCCGGGCGACGCGCCGTAACTTCTGCAACACCCGTAGGTGGGGAGTTGCATAAGCCCCGCGATTGAGCGGATCGCTTTGCGCTGCATGGGGGCATCAGGGGTTAGGGGAGTCGGGGGTTATGCGCTTAGGGGTTCAGGGGGTCAGGAGGTCAGGAGACGGCGACGGCTCAGTGCCCGTGGGCGAATCGGGGAACTCGTCGAAGAGCCGCCGTGTGCCGGGCGCGCGCGTCTACGATCAATCCGCTGAACGGCGCGACGGTCCGATCCGGGTTCTCCTCCAGGGCGATGATCGTCCGCTGCTGTTCTGCGTCTTGCACATACGCCCGACGTCGCCATAGGCTTTCACCCCAATCGGCTCGTAGCGAGCTTCCACTCGTAATCTTACTCGTAATCCTTTTTCCCCATCGGGGCCGTCGGTGCTAAGCGATTACGAGTACGATTTCCGCTCCGTGCCCGGCGATTCGCCATTTATTTGGCCCCCTCTTTCAGACGCCAAAAAATGGCGGTCGGCGGCGGGTCATCTAGTGTTTTATCACCTTGCCACGCCTCCGCAGGATAGGCCGAACGTTTCTCATTCTCCGAGGCTTTACCACAGTATCCGGCACCAAATGCGAAGCAAGGGCGCGGCCGGTAAGTAACTTCCCCCCCGGCCCTGTGCCGGGGGGAGAAAGGTCTGGAAACCAGGCCGCTCATAGTCGCCAAACCCCCGTTCCCCCGGCACAGGGCCGGAGGGGAACACTGTCAAAGAGCGGCCGAACAATCCACCGTCTCTCTTACCGCGCCCCGCGTCGGCTTTCAAGGCCAAGAATTGGCCACCCCCCTGCGGGCCCCCACCCTGCAACTCCACCTTCCACCGGTTCTTCCCCTTCCAGGGTCAACCGAGTTTGCCCGGCTGGGGCTGGCGGTGGCCCGTCGAACAGGTAGGTCGGCGGGCGACGCTCGGAGAGGGCCGCCCGGTACTGGTCGCGCAGGTAACCTGCATTGTCTTCCGCGTAGTAGAATTCCTCTGTCCGGCCGACGAGGACAAGCGGAACTGAGCCCTCGCTCTGCCAGAGACGCTTGCCGGTGGCGTCCAGCAGGGCGAGTTGACAGACGACTTGCTTGCTGGGCACGGCTCGGCCGCCCACGGACACGGAGTTGCCGCCGGGCCGCACGGATGCCCGCACTTCGCACTTCACGTCTGCTTGATCGGCCACGACGAGCCCTGCCTCGGCGAGTCGCATCGTCACGACGCCGATCAACTCGTTTTCGTGGGGCACCTGCTGGAGATGGGGCTCGATGCGGACCTTGCACCCCGCGTAGAGAACCGGCCGGGCCGTCTGCTGCAAGCGGGCGGTGGCTGCGATGGTCCGGTCGCTGGGAAGCCGAATGGCATTCAGGAACGTTGCGGCCGACGTGCGCGATCCATCCGGGCTGCGGAGCAAGCCTGGACAGGTGTACCAATAGCGCTCATCGAGCGCCTCGCCGGCCTGTCCGTGGACTAGGTAGCGCCAACCGATGCAGCGCGTTCCTAGGTCACAAACCCAACCGTTGAACAGGAGTAGGTGGCCTGCGCCGAGCCACGAGTTCCCGGCGCGGCTCGGTTTTTCGGCCTCTGGGAGAGGCATAGCGAAGTCGTCAGTGATCCTCCCACTTTCCAGGTCCCGGGTGATGACCCGCACGTACCCGAAAGGCTGCTGTTCGTTCGGGGCGTGGGAAGTGATCGCTGCCAAAGCACGACCGTCCCGTCGGAAGAACCCTCCGATCGGCCGCTGCTCGCCCGGAACGCTTTCAAGCTGTCCGACCATTTCACCCACGAGCAGATCGAGCATGAACGTGCCGCGACCGCCTTGGCCGACCGGCAGGTAACGCTGGCCCGGGCTGAGCGCGCCGCAAGGAATCGTATCGAGGAGCACCCATTCAGCCTGACATTCCGGCAAACGCCACAGTACAATCCCGCCGGCAACGGTCCACGTCAGAACGTGGCGGTTATCCACGAATTGGGCCCAACTGATGTTGTTGCTGCTATCAGTCGCTCGACCATTGCCGCACCGCCAACCGAGCAGGTGCTTCTTCAGCGGCAGTGACCAGACGTCCACGCGATCCAGATAACGTGGGTCCACGTCCCTGAACAACGCCAAGGTGCCGTCAGGGCTCACGTCGAGCAGTCGATGCCCTTTCGGAAGGCCGATCTCCCCGAGCGACTCGCCGGTCGAGAGGTCGTACGCCTCCAGGAAGTTCGTCAACTGCGGGAGGATCGGCCCGGGAGGGCGCCGCCGTGATGGCCCGGTGCCGTAGTCCCCGATCTCCTGAACCACAGCCACGCCGCGCGTTTGCCCTGCCAGCCGGACCGGCTCCGTGGGACGGCGAATCACGACGGGTGTCTTCAACGGCGCTTCGATTGCCGGGGCCGGGTCCGGTTTGGCCCGCCACGCGATCGGCTCGCTTGGAAGTTCGATCTTCCGCGCCCCGGCCAGCTTGGCTTCGGTCGCCGGTGGGAGCTGAGCCAGCGGTGAGTCGCGGTGTGCTTGTGCCAAACGGGCGATCTCTTCTTCGTCAGGAGTCGGCACGTCGGTAAGCAGGTCCGGTCCACCGTCCTGTTCCACCACGACCAAAGCCCGGTTGGAACGAATGAAGCGACGCGGCTGATTTTCGCTGTCGCCGCGGAACTGGTAGATGCGGTTTCCCGTCAACGGGTCCAGCAGCAGCTCTCCGGCGATCGTCAGCCCCCGTTTGCCGGGCAGCCACTCCAGCAGCGAGCCGCGGTAGCCGTACCCGTGGACGGTCTCAAACTGAAGGGCCTCGCCGTACTCCCGGAAAGTGACCAGCTTGCCCGTGGTAAAGTTCCAGCAGGCCAGGCGGGACCTGCTCGCCAGGAGCAGGACCGCCAAGGCACCGCCGTCGGGCGAGAAGGCGAGCGGGCATTCGGCGCCGATGGTCATATTCTGCAGGTTCATCCTCAACTTGGACTGTCCGACTCGCTCCCCCGTCTGCAAGTCAAACACGTGCAGCGTCGTGTCGACCATCATCGCGCCGTAGCGTCCACCCGGGCTGACGGAAAAAGTCGCCCCCGGACCATCCGTCCCGCCGGGGGTGGAGTAGCGGCTGACCAGTCGCCCGCCCGGGACCTCCCTCGTCTCGACTACCACCCTACTGCTTCGGCTTCCCAGAACCACGAGTTGGTCTTTGCCCGCGAAGTCCACGGCCTCGATGAACGACACTTCCACCGGCACTTGCGCCGGCTCCCCTCCGGCCTCGAAGGACCAGACTCCCACGGCGTCGTCGAACTCCCGGGCCTCCGCGGCGAAATAGCGGCCGTCCGGGCTTAGCGCCGTTTCTGCTCCGAGCCTGCGTCCCGTGTCGATCTCCCCGAGCGGTTCGCCCGTGCGCAGATCGATCGACGTGATCTTGCCTTCGCGTCCGGCCAGCGCCACAAACGGGCTCGGGCGGGCCGGATAGACGACTTCCTGTCGCGATTCAACCGGAATACGGACCTGGCCAATGCCCGACATGGAGAGTTCCTCGGGCAGTGGGTCCGGCCGCGCGCGCCAAGTTCCGGCGGCCGCGCCGCCTTCTGGAGGTTGGGACGGCTCGACCCCGGGACCGCCCCCGGGCTCGACCGCTGGGCCGCCCGAACCCGGCGTCCGCGGTGCGCCGGCCCCCGGTGCCGGAGTGACGGCGACGGAACCGGGCGCAGGGCTTGCATCCAATCGGGCCACCAACAGCGTCCGGCCGGAAGGCCCTTCGCCACGCTCGATGGTGAGCACGTGGTTTCCGTCCGGGAAGAGCCGGGCGTGTCGTGCCTCGGGCAGCGTGGCCCTCACGTCGCCGCTCGGATAACCCAAGACCAGGTGCCCGAACGCCACCAGGCCGCTCGCGTCCCCCAGCCAGGAGACGGAAGGTCCCCGGTAGCCTTTCGCCCCCGGTGCCCGGCGGTCCAGCTCGTCGCGCGTGCCGAGGTTCTTGTCGAACACCAGCTCGCCGCTCGACAAGTCCCAGGCAAGGACGCGGAACTGCGACCTTATGTTCTCTTGGAACAGTCCGGCGATTGCGCGGCCGTCAGGCGAGAACGCAAGCAGTTCAACACGGTGCCGTTCACCCCGTTCGTCCGTGGGGATGTCGGCCTCTCCCGCCGCGTTTCCCTCGGCGAGATCGTAGATCCGCAGCTTCGTGCCAAAGACCGCGGCGAGATAACGTCCGCCCAGACTGAAGGCCACCGACTGTCGATCGAAAGCACCGCCCGCCTTCAGCACGCGGGGCAGCGTGAAACGTCGAGCCGGCTCGCGCTCGCCGATTCGCCAGACTGCGACCTCCGGATCGTCGCGTTGCGACACGGTGACTAGCTCACTCGGCCCGAGGAACTCCATCGCTCCCATGTGCGTGCCCAACCGGCTGCCCACCTCGATCTGGGCGACCTGCTCGCCCGTGCGAAACGACCAGACGTCGACCAGCAGCCGTTTCAGTTCCCGGTCGACCGCGGCGAACAGCGTCCCATCGGGGCTGACCGTCAAAGGCCCGCGGCATGGAAGTTGCCCGGCGATCTTCCCCGCGCTGCGGCCGGTCCGCAAATCATAGAGCGTCCGCGATTCGTCGCGCGCGTGTCCCTCGGTCACCAGCGCAAACGGTGCGGAGCGGACATGATAGCTCAGCTCTGCGGGTGAGCCTACAGAGACTCTCAGACTCCGGTCGACCGATGATTGCCAGGCTTCCTGCGGCGGATCGGGCCGGGCCGACCATACCACCGGCGCTTGCTCTTCCGCCGGCCCTTCCGGGCGGGCCAGGGTCGCCGGTGCAGACGGCGGGGAATTCGGTGGCTCCGACGACTGTGGGGGCGGGGGCGGCGGGGGCAACGTGTCAGCGGCAACCTCGGGTGCCGATGAGGCACCGACCGATTCTCCTCGATCCGTCTCCCCGCGGCAGCCTAGGGATAAAGCCAAACAAGCCAGCGCCATCGCCGAAGCAAAGCGGGCCTTCGATTGCAGTGGCCCGATCGGCGTCCTTTTCGCACGAGTAGCCATAGTCTGTCCCCCAGCAATCTCACGTCGGAATGCTTCCAGCAACTCGGCTTTCGCAGCCATTGTACTCCTATTTCCCCCGCGCGCAAACTCTTCACGCCAGTGGCGTCCCGGTGACCCATGCTGCCATGCCTGTCCTCCCTTCTTCAGTTTGAGGAGCGCATCGAAGTTCTGGCAGAGATTGACCTTCCCGTTGTGGACGAGAATCCCGTCCCCTGTCACCAGGTAGACGTGCTCCCCCTGCACCTCCAGGTTGTAGACCGCTTGCAGGCGGGACGGGTCGTGACCGAGGTGACTCGCGCGGTCCCGGCCAGCGTGGCCAGCTTCTCGCCTTCTCGCAGCGCGTCGGCGCGGACGAACTGCTGGCGGTCTTCGCTTCAGAACGGGTGGTTGCCCGTGCAGCCGATGGGGTCGACGTCGCCGGTGAGGTAGGGATCGACCGTTGACGGAACATGGTGCTCAGATGTCGCGAGAACGACGAAGGCGTCGATGGTGACCACTGGGCGGCCTGGTTTTCCGGGACGGAGCCTGCGAGCGACGATTCGCTCCAGTCGCTCCACACAATTTACGGCATCGAGCCGCGGAGCGGCCCGAACGGGATTGAACTCCACGTATCTTGCCGCCGCGGGTCCCCGGAATCCGGTCGAACCCGGTCGCTCTCCGCAGGCCATTCTGCAATAATGCGAGGAAGCCCTCACCCATCACCGTCTCCGCCGTGCTGAACCAACCGCTCAAGACCCGAATCGTTCGCGAAGTGCTCCCCCGGGTGCAGACGCCCGGGCAGTACCTCGGCGGTGAGCTGGGCGCCGTGGCCAAGGACCACAGCACGGTGCGCGGGCGCCTCTGCCTGGCCTTCCCCGACGCCTACACCATCGGCATGAGCCACCACGGCCTCCAGGTCCTCTACGCCGTGATGAACCGCCGCGACGACTGGGCCTGCGAGCGGGCCTTCACGCCGCTCGACGACATGGAGCAACAGCTCCGCGAGCGCACGCTGCCGCTCTACAGCCTGGAGACCTTCACGCCGTTGGGCGCGTTCGACGTGCTCGGGTTTACGTTCCAGTACGACCTTTGCGCGACGAACGTGCTGACGATGCTCGACCTGGCCGGCATCCCGTTGGCGGCCGAAGAACGGACGCTCGACCACCCCCTGGTGATCGCCGGCGGCCCCGGCGTGGCCAACCCCGAGCCCATGGCCCGGTTCATCGACCTGTTCGTCTCCGGCGACGGCGAGGAGATGCTCCCGCGCGTGTGCGATGCGTGGCTCGAATGCCGACGGGGGGCCGCCGAACGCGGCGAGGCGCTGCTGCGCATGGCCACCGCCCTGCCCCACGTCTACGTGCCGCGGTTCTACCGGCCCGAGTACACGCCGGACGGGCGCCCGGCCGCCGTGCGCCCCACGCACGCCGGCGTGCCGGAGACCGTCGAGCCGGCCGTGGTCGCCGATCTCGACGCCGTGCCGCTGCCCACCGCGCCGGTGGTGCCCAACGTCGAGTGCGTCCAGGACCGCATCGCCCTGGAGATCATGCGGGGCTGCCCGGGCCGCTGCCGCTTCTGCCAGAGCACCACGCTGAAGCGGCCCGTGCGCTTCCGCAGCGTCGAGACGATCGTCCGTGCGGCCGTCGAGTCGTACGAGAACACCGGGTACAACGAGGTCTCGCTGCTCTCGCTTTCCACGAGCGACTACGCGGACTTCGAGCGACTCGTGCGCAAGCTGCACGACGTCTTCCGCCCGCTCCACGTCGGCGTCTCCGTGCCCAGCCTGCGCATCAACGACCAGTGGCGCACGATCGGCGAGGTGCTCGACACCGACCGCCGCTCCGGGCTCACGCTGGCCCCCGAGGCCGCCCTGGACGACATGCGCCGCCGGATCGGCAAGCCGATCACCAACGACGACCTCTTGGAAGGTTGCCGCAGCGCGTTTGCCAACGGATTCTATCGGGTGAAGCTCTACTTCATGTGCGGGCTGCCCGGCGAGCGCCCCGAGGACCTCGACGGCATCGTCGACCTCTCCGAGGCCATCTCCCGCCTGGGACGCGAGATGCACGGGCGCCGCACTCAAGTGGTGGCCAACGTCTCGAACTTCGTGCCCAAGCCGCAGACCCCCTACCAGTTCAACCCGATGCAGCGCCGCGAGTATTTTCATGGGGCCCACCGGCATCTGCGCCGGCGAAAGACGCTGCGAAGTGTGGAGCTTAAGTGCCACGACGTCGAGGCCAGCCTGCTCGAAGGGCTTATCTCCCGGGGCGACCGCCGCCTGGGCCGCGTGATCGAGGCGGTTTGGCGCGCCGGCGCCCGATTCGACGCCTGGACCGACCGCCTCGATCCCCAGCGGTGGTGGCACGCCGTGCGTGAAGCTGGCATCGACCTCGACCAACTCCTGCACACCCCCTACCCCGTTGACGCCGAGCTCCCCTGGCAGCACATCGCCATCCGCCAAGGCCGCCGCCACCTCGAACGCGAACAGCAGCAGTCCGCCCAGCAGCTCGCCGCGCTGCCCTGCCCCGCTCTGACGGCTAACTCCTGACTCCTATCGCGGCCTACGGCCGCAACGAAACGGCGGGCAAGCCCGCCCGCTAAACGCTCCTATCCCCTAACCCCTAATTCCTAACCCCTAACTCCTTGCCCCCTCCCCCCCTGCCCTATGCCCCGCTACCAACTCCTGGCCATCGACATCGACGGCACTCTGGTCGACCGCGAGGAGAACCTCTCGCCGGCCACGCGCGAGGGCCTGGTGCGTGCGGGCAGGGCGGGCATCCGCGTGGTCCTGGCCACTGGGCGACGCTATAGCCGCTCGCTCCCGCTGGTCGAGCCGCTGGGGATCGACGTCCCGCTCGTCACGGCCAGCGGGGCCCTGATCAAGGACCCCGTCGACCACCGAACGCTCTTCTCAGCGGAGTTCGACCGCGATCTCTTGCTGCAGGTTCTGGGGGTCATCGCCCGGTGCGGCTACGAGCCGCTGCTCTGTGCCGATACCTTTGCCGAGGGCTTCGACTACTACATCGCCAGCGAAGAGGTCCGCAGCCCCGCGCTGGCCGAGTACCTGCGCCTCAACCCCGGCTGCGGCCGGCTCTGGCCCGAGCTGGTCACGGACCCGCCGCCCGGGGTCTTCACCGGCTTCGCCATGGGCACGCGCGACGAGATGCTGGCCCTCGAGCAGGCGCTCAACGCCGAGCTGCCCGGCTGCCTCTACACCCACGTGCTCCGCAGCCCCCGCTACACCGGCTTCATGTGCGAGCTGTCGCCCGCGGGCATCGACAAGTGGTCGGGCATCCTGCGGCTGGCCGAGAAGTGGAACATCCCCCGCGAGGCCATCTGCGCCGTGGGCGACGACGTGAACGACGTCCCCATGATCCGCGCCGCCGGCCTGGGTATCGCCATGGGCAACGCCCAGCCGGAGGTCAAGGCCGCCGCCGACCGCATCGCCCCCAGCCAGACCGACGACGGGCTGGTCCGGGTCGTCGAGTGGCTTCTCGAGTAGGTCGCGGCGTGGTGGTGGGCCTGGTGTGGGGACTGGTCTCGCTGGGATGGTTCGCATGGGAAGCCTTGACGAGCCCCGAGTTCGACTATTCGCCGCAGACGCCGTGAGGGTTTGGCCGGGGGGAGCAGCCGGGCCGAGACCGGCCGGCGTCGGGTGGCCTTGTGGGCGGTGGGGGCAGGGCGTATCATACCGGGCTACGACCTTGTGGCGGGGCCCGGCGCCAAGGGGGGCCGGGCCGTTTGCATTGCGGCCGAGGGGCCGCGGAGCGCCGCCGCCCGCCAATCGGGCCCCGTGCCCTCCATCCACAGGGGGATGCCGTGAACTCCATCTGGATCGCTTGGCTCGTGTTCGCCGCCGACGGGGGCGGCCAAGGCGCCCCGCCCGGCGGCGGGGGCGGTGGTGGCGGCAGCACGTTGATGTTCTTCATGCCGTTCATCATCATCATGGTCCTCTTCTACCTGCTGCTGATGCGCCCTCAGAAGCGGGAGCAGCAGAAGCGCCAGCAGATGCTCGCGGCGATCAAGAAGAACGACCGGGTGGTCACGATCGGCGGGATCTACGGGGTGGTGACCAACGTGCGGCCCGAGGCCGACGAGGTGACGCTGAAGGTCGACGAGGCCACCAACACCAAGCTGCGGATGACGCTGAGCTCCGTGGCCCGGGTGCTGGGCGACGAGGCGGGCGGGGGCGCCGAGAGGAAATGAAAGAGAGGGAGAGAGGGGGAGACGGAGAGAGGGAGAGACACGGACGGCGTCGTTGGGCCGTTCCGAGAGTCCAATACTCCAATTACTCCATCACTCCAGTACTCCAGCGTTCCGAGTGCTTCCCACCTCCCGCTGGCCGTTGCGTACTTTGGTTTAGAAGGTCTAAGTCATGTCGGGGTACTTGATTCTGCTGATTGTGTTGGCGTTGTTCGTGGTGCCCATTCCGGTGGGCAACTACCTGGCCCGCCGGGTGCGCATGCCCGACTACGGCTGGCGCATCAGCCTCATCCTCTGGTCGTTGGCCTGCGCGACCGCGGTGGTGTCTTTCGGGGAGGTGAAGTACGGGATCGACCTCAGCGGCGGGGTGATCCTGGTCTACGACGTCGCTCCCAACGAAGAAGACGCCGATCGGACACTCAGCACGGAGCAGATGGAGAAGCTGATCGCGGCGATCAAGAAGCGTGTCGACCCGGGCGGCGTGAAGGAGGTCACCATCCGGCAGTACGGCGCCGACCAGATCGAGATCATTATCCCCGAGGTCGACGCCGCCGAGGCAGCGCTGATGAAGCGGATCATCGCCAGCGAGGGGACGCTGGAGTTCCGCATCCTGGCGAACCCCCGAAACCGGGAACACAAGCGGCTGATCGATCTGGCGAACAGCGAGCCGACGGCCCGCTTCGTGAAAGACGACGACGGCAACACGCTCGCCTGGTGGGTGCCGGTAGCCCGGGGCAAGGAGAGCAACTTCCAGGGCTACATCGGCCAGGACGAAGCGGCCGTTCGCAAGGAGAAGCGAGGCGACGAGGAGCTTCTGGAAATCTTGGTGGTCAAGGACGAGTTCGACGTGACCGGCAAGTACCTCCGCAAGGCGGAACGCGACTACGACCCGCAGTCGGGTGACCCCTGCGTCTCGTTCACGTTGGACTCGGTGGGGGGAACATACTTCGGCAGCCTCACCGGCAAGTACCGCCCCAAGGAGGATCAAGACCTCCGGTACGAGCTGGGCATCATCCTAAACGACTTCCTCCAGTCGGCCCCCGTGCTGCGAAGCACTATTCACGAACGCGGGCAGATCACCGGGCTGGACGACGAGGCGGAAGTCCGTGAGCTGGTCAGCGTGCTCAACGCCGGCAGCCTGCCCACGGCGCTGAGCAAGGAGCCGATCAGCGAGCTAATCACCGGCCCCACGCTGGGACAGGACACGATCAACCGCGGCAAGTGGGCCATCGGCGTCTCGATGCTCGTGGTGTTGGCATTCATGCTTTGGTACTACCGCTTCGCCGGGATGGTGGCCTGCCTGGCCTTGCTGGCCAACGTGCTGTTGATCGTGGCCGTGATGATCACCATCAAGGCGGCGTTCACCCTGCCGGGGCTGGCGGGCCTGGTGCTGACGGTCGGCATGGCGGTGGACGCCAACGTGCTGATTTTCGAGCGGATCCGCGAAGAGCTCGCCCGGGGGGCCGCCCTGCGCATGGCCATCCGCAACGGCTTCGCCCGGGCAACGACCACCATCGTCGACGCCAACCTGACCACCCTGATCACCGCCACGATCCTGTACATCATCGGCACCGACCAGGTCCGCGGCTTCGCGGTCACCCTCTGGTTGGGCGTGGTCTTGAGCATGTACACGGCGATCTTCTGTTCCCGCGTGATCTTCGACATCGCCGAGCGAAGGCGCTGGCTCACGGAGCTGAAGATGCTGCGCATGCTGGGGGCCACGAGCATCGACTTCTTGAGCCGGCGGCGCGTGGCGATCGCCGGCTCGCTGCTGTTGATGGTGGTCGGGATCGTTGGCGTCGTGGTGCGCGGCAGAGGGCTCCTGGACATCGACTTCACCGGCGGCGTTTCGGTGGAAGTGGTCTTCGACGAAGACAAACCCCAAAGAGTCGCCGACATCCGCAAGGCCCTGCAGGACGAACTGCCCGACCTGGCCGTCAGCGACGTGAAGGTCGAGGCAGAGAAGGAGGGCCTGCGGTTCCGGATCAACACCTCGCAGCAGGAGGTGAACGACGTTGAGAAGACGCTCGATGCCCAGGTGGCGGCGGTCTACGGCAGCGGGTGGGCCGACGAGCACAAGGCGGCCATGGACGCCGTGATGTCGCAGTTCGCCGCGCTGCTGAAAACCGAGAAGGAGACGGAGGCTTGGACGCGGGCCCGGACCGACCTGGACCGGCAAATCGAGTCGCTTTTCTCCCAGGCCCCCGACGCTGAAAAACGCGTCGCGGCCGTGCAGGCGCTCGACGGGGCGGTCGACCGGGCCTTGCTGACGGCCATCGAGCTGGTCGAAGGCCACCTTCACGAAGTGTTCGGGGAGAAGCTGGCCCACAACGAGATGACCGTTGCCGAGCTGGCCATGATTTCCGAGACGGGGGAGCGCAAAACACCGGCCCCGGCTGCGAAACCGGAGACAAAGACTCCCGCAGCGGATGCCCCCGGTCCGGCGGCGGAGCCGAAGACTCCTGCAGGGAGGGCTCCCGGTCCGGCGGGCGTCTCGACCGGCGAGCCCCCCGCCCAGCCGAAGAGCGACGAGGGGGCCCGGCGCGATCTGCCGCCCGACTCGCTATTGGCAACGGTCCAGGCCGGCCCGCTGTGGCTGGCGCAGGCCGATCCGTCCGGAGCGGAGCCCGACGCGAAACCGGAGGACGAGACGGGCAACGCCACGAACGACGCCGCGTCGGAGCCAGCCAAGGACGAACCGACCGAGCCTGACCGGCCCAGTGCGTCGCGTGCGCCGACCGAGCCGGGGGAGCAAGTGGAACCGCGCAAGACCGAGGAGCCGGCCGGCGAAGCGCCTCCAGCGTTGCCTGCGCCCGAAACGGCCGAACAGCCCGCCACCGAACCACCCGCCGCCGAGCCGAGCGAGGCAGAGCCGTCTGAGCCCGGCGAGCAGCCGAAGCCGGCCGGCGAGGCGGCGCCCGAGGGCCCCGAAACGACGGTGCCTCCGGAGCCGGAACCCGAGCCGCCGAAGGCGACCGGCCCGGAGCCGGGCGCGACGGTCCCCGGCCAATCGCCTGCTCCCGGCGCGGAGGCGGAACCCGGCGGCGAGACCGCGCCCAAGCCTTCGGGGTCGGACCCGTTTGCCGGTGGGACCCAGGCGAAATTAGAGTTCAGCCACCGCGTGGACCACGACACGTTGCGGGGGCTGTTCGAGGAGCAGCTCGGCCCCGAGGCCCAGAAGCGACGGCTATCGATCTCCAACCCCGAGCACAAGCCGGGCGAGAGCTCGGCCTACACCGAGTGGACCGTGAAGATCGACGTTCCGCCCGAGCAGACCAAGCCGGTCCTCGAAGCGGTCAAGGCGGAGCTGGGCGACAGGCCCTTCTTCCCGTCGTCGAACACCATCGGCGGCAAGGTGGCCGGGCAGACGCAAACCAAGGCCATCAGCGCGTTGATCGCGAGCCTGGTGTGTATCGTGATCTATATCTGGATCCGGTTCCAGCGCGTGGTGTACGGGGTGGCCGCGGTGGTGGCGCTGGTTCACGACGTGCTGATCAGCCTCGGGGTGATCGCCCTGACGTACTGGATTTCGCAACTGCCGGGCGTGCAGCAGGCCCTGATGATCGCCCCGTTCAAGATCGGGCTCTCCGAGCTGGCGGCCTTCCTGACGATCATCGGCTACTCGCTCAACGACACGATCGTGGTTTTCGACCGCATCCGCGAGGTCAAGGGCAAGTCGCCCCAGCTCACCGACGCGATGGTCAACGCCAGCATCAACCAGACCCTCTCCCGGACCCTGCTCACCTCGCTCACCACGCTGCTCGTGGTGGGGATCCTGTACTTCGGCGGGGGTCAGGCGATCCACGGGTTCGCCTTCGCCCTTGTGGTCGGCGTGCTGGTGGGGACCTACAGCTCGATCTTCATTGCCTCGCCGGCGCTGTTGTGGATGAGCCGCCCGGCGAAGAGCCGATGAAGCGCTTCGCAGGGGGGGCTTGATGGGGGCGACTTGTAGGAGGCGACTCCAGTCGCCGACCCGGGGGCTTGTTTTCGGGGCATTCGGCGACAGGAGTCGCCTCCTACAGAGAAGCCGCGCCGGTTCCCTGCATTTCGGCCCGGGGTCCGTCCGATACAAGAAATGGGGCAGTCGACTCGGGGACCGGGCCCGTGGCACCGCGAAAAAAGACCGAAACCGCCTTGCAGCCGGGTGTGAAGCTCGCGGCGGCAGCGGTCGTCGTGTTCGGCGGGCTGGCCCTGGCCTTGCTCTTTCGCCCCGAGCCGGCGCAGTCCCGGCCTGGCGCTGCCTCGGGGTCGGGCCGGGAGCACCTGCTGTTGCACTCCCAGGGCGGGCCGGCCGACTCCCCTGCCCTGCCCTGGCCGGGCGGAGCGGGATCGGCGGGGGGCAAGCCGAGCGGGCCTCGCCCCACGGTGCTCCGGCCGCAAACGCCAGACGGGCCGCCGCCGAGCCCCGGCCGTGAAGACCCCGACTCGCCCCCGGAGAGCACGTCGCGTTGGGGCACATCGCGGGGGATGTCGATGGAGATGCTCCTGCCGCGGCACGACCCGCCCGCCGGGCCCCGCACCCACACCATCGTCGATGGCGACAGCCTCCCGGCCCTGGCCGAGCGCTACCTGGGCTCGGCCGAACGCTATCTCGAACTCTTCGAGGCCAACCGCAACGTGCTCAGCAGCCCGGACGTGCTGCCGATCGGCACTCGGCTGGTGATCCCCCCGGTCTCGGGCGCGCCCGACGGTCCGGGCGATCCGGCTTCGACCCGGCGCGGGGGTGAATCACGCGGAGGCGGCTACTCGGGATAGGGGTTGCGGTCTTTTCTCCTTTCGAGTGGGTCTCTCGAGTCATCCCAGTTGGCCCAAAGTACGGGCAATTCGGGACTGGCAGATCCCGCACAATCCCTGTATTCCGAGTCCGACCGGCGCCGCAGAATCTATACCGACCTGCTTGCCGATACTTCCGATAGGGACGAAACGGAACTGTCACGGCGCGTGGCTAGGAAGCCAAACGCGCAATGAGCGAAATCGTTCATGGAGGCCAAGGATGGCAGGGAAACAAGGGGTCGAACGGACCGCGGAGGGGCAATCGATCACGGCGGCTCGCAAGCCGGTACGACGTCTCGGGTGGTTGCTCGGCTGCTTCCTGGCAGCCAGCAGCCTGACCCTGGCAATGCTCGCCAGTGCCGGGGCGAGCGACATAAATTTCCCCCTGTTCCCCGTCCAACAAGCGGAGCAGCGCATTTGGCGGCCGTACACCGAGCTGACGTTTCACGGTGGCGGCGACCGCGAAATGGGGAACGCCACGCTCTTCCTTCCGATTCTGCAAGATGAAACGCAACTGGTGTTCGCAGACCTTCGCGGCAGAATCTTCGACGACTCCAGCGCGGAAGGGAACTGGGGGCTCGCCTATCGTCAGCTTCGGCCGTCCGGGTGGATTGTCGGCGCCTATGCCTTCTACGACCTGCGCAAGTCGGCCTTCGACAACACCTGGCACCAGGGGACGTTCGGCGGCGAACTGATGAACCTCGACTGGGATTTGCGCATGAACGGCTACCTGGCCGAAGGCGGGGCCCAGTCCGCCGGGGCTCCCACCGCGTTCTTGTGGAACGGCACGATCGGCGTAGCCAATTCCCTGGAACGGGCCTATTCCGGCTTCGACGGCGAGATCGGAAGACTGCTCTGGTCCTCCGCCGGCGGCGGTGACGTCGAAGTGCGGGGTTACGTCGGCGGCTACCATTTCGACCGGGACGCGGCCGGTTTCCCCGACGTCTCGGGTCCGCGGGCGCGCATCGAGATGCGGCTGTACGACTTGAAACTGCTGGGGCCCGATTCCCGCCTGACACTCGGCTACCAGTTCCAGTACGACGACGTGCGCGACTCGCAGAGCATGGGATTGCTCACGCTGCGCGTCCCGTTCGGCCGCGGCGGGGGTGACAGCGGCCGGCGCCTCACGCCCATCGGCCGAAGAATGGTCGAACCGATCGTCCGCGACGTCGACGTCGTGAGCGCCGCCCCGCAGGGCGGCGGCACCATCGAGCAAGGGCAGATGCACGGTGTGGACATCGCGAGCGCCACCCAAATCGACGGCGGCGACCTCGCGGCTGAGGTGGCCGCGCGCGGCGCGAACAGCGTCGTCATCGCCACGGGTGAGTTCAATCCTGCCGGGACAATCACCCTAAACGAAAACCAGGCGCTGCTCGGCGGCGGCGGCTCGCTCGAAGTCACCACGGCCAGCGGCCTGAGGGCCACCTTCACCGCGCCGGGCGCGAGGCCCACCATCAGCGGCGTGCTCAACGACGCCAACGACACCGCCGACGTGGTCATCGGGCTTGCCGAAAACTCCACGCTCTCCGGCGTGAACATCAACGCCGGTGAGGTCGGCGTCTACGGCAACGGTGTCAACGGCATCACCGTCGTAGACAACGGTGTCAGCAACATGACCGACGACGACATCGCCGGGAATCCCCCCATCGCCGGCCATGGGATTCACCTGAACGGCAACGTCAGCGGTAACGTCACGAGCAATACCCTGACGAACAACCAGGGGAGCGGTCTGCACCTGACCGGCAACACCGTCACCGGCGGCACGATCGCCAACAACACGATCGACGGCCAGGGCAACGGCGTCCACGGCATCTATCTGCAGAACTTCGCCGGCGGCGTCATCAGCGGCATCGTCATCAGAAACTACGACATCGACCTCACCGGCTTGGGCGTAAATGACGACGCCTACCTTAGCATCGACACGATGACCGGCGGCACCATCAGCAACAACGTCATCGAGAACAACACGGTCACCGCCGATAGTCGAATCGCCGCCCTGAGAATCGGGACCTTGTCGGGCGGCACGATCACCAACAATGCGGTCAACGGAAACACCGTCAACGGAGACGGCGACGTCGCCGCCTTGTACGTCGGCACGATGACCGGCGGCACCGTAAGCAATAACACCGTCAACGACAACGTCGTCAACGCCGTCGGCGGCGTCGCCGCCATGTTCGTCGACGACATGCAGGGCGGAACCGTCACCGGCAACACGGTCAACGGCAACACGGCCACAGGGAACATGGTCGGTGCATTCGCCGCCATGGACATGAGCGGCGGCACGGTCACCGGCAACACAGTCGACGGCAACACGGCCAATGCCACCGTCGTCGGAGCCGGTTTCGGCGTGCTGAACTCGTTCAGCGGCGGCGAGATCAGCGGCAACACCGTCAGCAACAACACCAACACCGCGGGCGTTGCTCCCGACGCCTTCAACATCAACGGCTTCAGCGGCACGGCCCAATTGAACAACAACACGGCCACCAACAACTCCGGCCGCGGTTACGAGGTCGCCGGCGCCGGGGGCACGGCCACGGGCAACACGGGGAGCGGGAACACCGGCGGCCAGAACGCGTATCCGTAAATCGGCAACGCCCAGAGAAACGACGCCGGGGAACCTCTTCCCGGCTCGGCCGGCGGGCTAGCGATCCGCGTCTCCCCGATAGGGATCGACCCTCTTCTCCCAGCTAAGCTGGCGCGAGCCGACGGTCTTGTCGACGAGGTTGGCGATGATCTGTTCGCACCTGAGACCGGGCACTTGCAGCAGGGCGGTCCCCTGGGCCTTGGTGTCGAATTTGCCCAACAGGACGTCGGCGTCCGGAAGGCCCTTCAGCAGGTTGTAGACCTTGCGGGCGTCGGCCATGGCCTCGCGCACGTGGGCAGGGGGGTTGTCGGCCGGATTCTTGGACTCGTACCAGCCGACGAGGATTCGCACCGGCACCTCGCTGCGGTAGTCGAACACGACGGCGCCCTGCCGGGGATCGCGCCGAACCCCGTCGCGAAAGACTCTCTGGAGCTGCGGATCGAACGGGATCATGGCCAACGGCTGGTAGCGCGAGATCTGGCCCCACTGCAACCCCGGCACGCTCCACGTGGGCGAGAGCAGGATCACGGCCTTGATGTCCTGGCCCTGCTTCTGGTTGCCCGAAACGGGAATGCTCCAGTCGAGCTGCGTCCAGTACATGGCCAACAGCGCACTCTCTTCGGCCCCGACCACGACCAGCTTCTCGATGTTCAGCTCTCCCTCGTTGTTCCTGGCGACGAGGTAGTTTTTCAGCGCCGGCATGTCGATCGCGACCATGCGCTGGTAGTCGGTCCCGCCCATGGTCTCCGGATCGAGCATTTGATCCGCCCGGCCCGGGATCTTCCGGACGTTGCTGTCGCCGTGGCCGCGCAGATCGGGCACGAGCACGGCGTGCCCCCTGGCTTGCAGGTACTTCGCCAAGCCGGCGTAGTCGACGCGGCTGAAGCGGGTGTTGGCCGCCCGGCCTCGCTTGTGGCGCCCGCGGAGCTCGTGCAGCAGCACCACCGGCACGGTCTCCTTCTCTTTCATGCCCGGGAAGTAAGTGGCCGCCAGCGCCACGCCGTCGGTCGTCTGGATGGACACGTCCTTGGGCTTCGGGATTTCCTGTTTCTCGCCGCCCGCCGGCGGGTCCTGGGCGCCCAGGAGCCCTGACCCCCACACCAGGGGCAGCAACATCGCCACGGCGAGAAGCCCCGTGCTCGGGGGGCCGTCGAACGGGTGCGATAAGAAAACCGGCAGCATGGGTCGTCTGGAAGCCATGGGTTCATCGCCTCGCTCGAGGAACGCCGGTCGGAAAGACGTGGAGAGCCGGACGGGAAGGCCAGTCCCCCATCGCCCCTAACCCTCTCATAATAGGTTACGCGGCGCCCGACCGTCAATGTTCGGGGACCCACTAGATAGGGGGGCTGTGCGTAGACGCCGGCGGCTCGACTATCCCCGCGGTCCTGAGGCGAGTTCGAGCGGCACGGCCCCGCGGGCTGCCGCCTGTGCTACGACACGTTGCCACAGGCGGGGCGCTAGTGCTCCATGGCCTTGGCGTCCATGGCGTAGTCGGCGTAGGGGTCATGGGCGTAGAAGTACCGGCCGATCTGGTCGGCCAGCACGCGGACGAACTCCCGCTGAAACGCTCCTTCCGAGGACCGCTCGGAGGTCGGCACGCCCGCATTGGGGGGGTAGACAACCGGCTGCAGCTCCCGCTCGAAGACCGGGTCGCCCCCGGTGTGGCAGTCGAAGACCCGCACCGCCGTGCTGGCCCGGCCCTGGTAGAGGGTCTGGTCCAGCAGCAGGTTGAAGTCGTACAGATCGATGCCCACGACCATGTCGGCCCCCAGCGCCTCGCCCACCTCGAGGTAGTCGGTCCAGAGGTGCTCGTCGGTCCACTCCGAGACTTCCTTCTGGGGCACGACCTGAATCTTCTTGACGTTCTTCGCCAGCAGCTTGCCCACCTCCTTGGCCAGGTCGCGGTCGACCGTGGGGCTGCGGAAGGTCAGGTCAGCGACCGGGCGGCAGACCACGACCACGCGCTTCTCCTTCAGGTCTTCGTATTCCGCGTCGATGTCGGTCCCTTTGATCAGGTACGCCGCCGTGGTGAGCATCGTGCGGCACCCGACCGAAACGAGCACCACCGCGGCCACCAACGTCAATGCGGCCGCCAGGCTTCCGTGTCGCAACCAGGAGCGATCCATCGCTCGACCTCGCTGTTTGGGGAATGCTAACCCACCAATAGCCGCCGGATCCAGTCCAGCAGCACGACCGCCACAAACAGGACCGCCGCGCCGGCCAATGGGGTGCTACGGGGACTCCACCCGACCCAGCGTCCCGCCGCGGCCGAGACCAGCAGCCAGGGTGCTGCTACCACGGCCACCAGGGCGAGCAGGGCCCCGGCGACGTTGGCTCGCAGTGCGTCGGCCACTTCTCCTCGCAGCAGGTGGGCCCAGGCGGTGGTCATCCCGCAACTCGGACATGGCCGGCCGGTGAGCGTCCGAAACGTACACGGCGGCAGGCCCAGTTGCCGGTGGGTCCCGCGGGCCGAACGGTCCGGCTCAAGCCACGCGGCCACCGCCAGCAACGCCAGCAGCCCGGTCCCCAGCACGCTCAACCACAACCGGCCGCCGACGGACAGTCTCCCCGCCGGGCGTGGTGTGTCCAATGCTACGCCTATTCGTAGAAGAGGTCGGGGAGCATAGCCGCAATGCCCGCCCCCCGCAAGGTCAACTGCTCGGCTCGGCCGGCTCGGCCACCGGCGGGGCGCCGACCGGGCCCGGGGCCCCGTTGCCTTGGGCAAGCCGGGCCAGACGTTGGGCCCGCGATTGGTCCAGCGAAA
>Ga0180438_10001448_pt1 | contig 42123 bp, 47 predicted proteins | sample SS_ome_12_FD_132455 | JGI IMG/M metagenome (GOLD analysis project Ga0180438, IMG submission 132455) | Hypersaline lake sediment archaeal communities from the Salton Sea, California, USA - SS_3_D_2 metaG | ecosystem: Environmental > Aquatic > Non-marine Saline and Alkaline > Hypersaline >...
GTATTAGAAAAAACTCTTTTAAAAGTTGTGTTAATATTATGTATGGTTGTAATAATTTCTGTTCTTATTGTATCGTACCCTATGTTCGTGGAAGAGAAAGAAGTAGAAAGCCAGAGGATATAATTAATGAAGTTAAAGATTTAATTAATCAAGGTTATAAAGAATTTTTTTTACTTGGCCAAAATGTCAACTCATATAAACCGGATTTTTCAGATTTACTTGAAGCTATAGCCAAATTAAAAGGAGATTTTTGGCTCCGTTTTTTAACCAGTCATCCTAAGGATTTGTCAGATAAATTAATTAAAGTCATGGCTAAATATGACAAAATAACAGAATATATTAATTTAGCAGTACAGTCAGGTGATGATCAGATTCTTAAAAAAATGAACCGTAAATACACTGTTGCTGATTATAAAAATTTAATTAATAAAATGCGTCAGCAAATTCCTAATATAGCAATTTCTACAGATGTAATAGTCGGCTTTCCAAATGAAACAAAAGAACAATTTCAAAACACCTGCAAATTATTTGAAGATATTAAGTTTGATATGGCTTATATTAATCAGTATTCAAGCAGAGAAGGTACAGCAGCAGCAAAATTCAAGGATAATGTTTCTAAAATCGAGAAAAAAAGACGTGACAAAGTCTTAACACAAATTTTAACCAAAACAGCCTTAGCTAATAATAAAAAATTAGTAGGTAAAACTTTAGATGTCTTAGTAGATAATAAAAAAGGCGATATGTGGATGGGTAAAACCAGGGGATTTAAAGTCGTTAAATTTAAATCTAACTTAAATTTATTAGGCAGATTTGTTAAGGTGAAAATTACTTCAGCAGGCAATTTCGGGTTACAAGGGATATTGAAAAAATAAAAGGGGGTAAATTATGGCAGAAGACAAAGATTTGGTAAGTGAAAGAAGGGATGTGTTGCAAAAATTCAGAAGGATGATTGATCAAGGTAAAGACAATGAAGCTAATGGAGTACTTAGTGCATTTTTGGATAAATTCCCAGGAGAAAGAAAATCAATACTTAATGCAGCAAATTTAATAATTATGGATAGAACATGCCCATAATCGAAAAGATTTTCATGGATTGACTTTTCCTTTGTAATATGCTATAATGTATGATTAGCATGAACAAAGGAGGTGATTAGTATGGCCATAAATATTGGCTCACAAGGCAAATGGCCAGCTAATAAGCTTTCTAACTTTGCTGCTGCTCCGTTTATTATTGATGGAGTTGAATGTGCTTCTGCTGAAGGCTTTATTCAAGCCATTAAATTCCCCAATCCTGACAAACAAAAGCAGGTTTGCCAATTGGTAGGCCGTAAAGCTAAGTTTGAGGGGAAAAAGGCCAAGAAACGCATTCAAAGAAAGGGTAAAGTTTGGTGGCAGGGCCAAGAGTATGATTTTCGTTCTGATGAGCACTTTCAACTAATTGAGAGGGCTCTGCGGGCTAAATATACTCAAAATGACTCTGCTAAAAGAGCTTTATTAGCTACTCGAAATGGGACATTAACCCATAATATGGGCTATAAGGAGTCAAAATGGACTTCATTACCAGCCCGCGAGTTCATTCGGATGCTCTACAAGATCCGAACTGAACTGCAAAAACAGAAATAGACACCCAGAAGGTACTGGGTGTCTTTTCTTTTGACGAAAAACTAAAAAAAATATATAATATTGTCATATGTCTAAAAAATTATCAAAGCTTTTAGTCATTGTCGGTCCAACTGCTAGTGGTAAAACTAGCTTGTCTATTAAATTGGCTAAAGATTTTAATGGGGAAGTTATCTCTGCTGATTCAAGGCAGGTTTATAAGGGCATGACTATTGGCTCTGGCAAGGTGACTAAAACAGAAATGCAAGGTATTAAGCATTATCTTTTAGATGTTGTTTCACCTCAGACTCAATTTACTGTAGCGCAATTTGTTAAAAAAGCAGAAAAGGCTATTAAAGAAATTGAGAAAAAAGGCAAATTACCAATAATTTGTGGGGGGACAATGTTTTGGGTTGATGCCTTAATCTATGGGTTACCTAAAGGGGTTAAGCCAGATATTAAATTACGCAAGAAGCTTGATAAATTAAGTGTAGTTAAACTTTTTCAAAAGTTAAAAAAATTAGATCCGGTTAGAGCTAAATCAATAGACCCAAATAATAAGCGACGTTTAATTCGTGCTTTAGAAATAGTTATGGTATCTGGTAAACCAGTGCCTAAATATAAGAAAATAAAAAGATATGATACTTTTAAAATTGGAGTTAAACGTGATAAAGACGAACTTAAAAAGCTCATTCATATCCGTTTATTAGCCCGTATGAGGCAGGGAATGTTAGCAGAAGTCAAAAAATTACATCAGCAAGGAGTTGCCTGGCAAAGATTAGATGATTTTGGTTTAGAATATCGTTGGTTGTCAAGATATTTAAGAGGATTTATTAGTAGGGAAGAGATGTTAGAGCGTTTAGAATATGATATTATTCATTATGCTAAAAGACAAATGACTTGGTTTTTCAAGGATAAAGAGATACATTGGCAGAAAAATTATAATAAGATAAAAAATCAAGTTCAAGCGTGGATATTTGACAAATAGAAGTTTTTGTGGTCTAATGCATTGACATAACTCAATTTTTATGTAAAAGTTAAGTTAGAAAGGTTCATTAAACAAAGGAGGTAAACATGGGTACACGCCTGCAAATTGATGAAGTTGTTTGGCGAGGACCCATGGTTCTCGTCAAATTGCCTAGCGAAAAAATGGTTGAATTATTTTTGGACAGTACTATACAAATTTTTTGGGGAGATGAATGTAGAGCTAATGGTATTGCCAGTACTTTTCTTGATGAAGGATATAAGCCAGCAAAAAGGCTTTTACTTAATATTGTGGGTATTAATGATCCAGATAAATTTAATCAGCCAACCAGGATGATTATTGATTATCAAGGTCAGAAACAGGAATTACCTATAAAGCTTTTAGAAAAAGGGCAAAAACGTTTCAGTATTAATTTTCCATTCTTAGTCAGAGCGAGAAAACCAAAAGAGCTCACTGTATAAACAGTAAGCTCTTTTTTATTATCAGTTACAAATATAGGTATTATTTTTTTAAGTCTTTACCATGTAAGCCGCTTAACCATATTATCATATTATTAAAAAATTCACATTCTTTATCCAAAGCCTTATGATCAGCTTCAGGGTTTTGTCTTGCTTCCTCTATAGCTAATATACCTAATTGAGCAGCAGAATAAGCGTTTTGTACATCCCAAATACTATGCTTACCACTTAGTAACTTCACAATTTCACCATGACGCATACGCACTTGATCCATTGGCGTCATTTCTCTTTCAATTTCTCTTGCTTGTTTACCCATTTCATTTAAATCTTCTACAGCTCGTTCAATATCAGATTCAGTCATTTCATCAAGATTTGACATCCCTCTTAATTTTCTTAAAGTGATCATGATATTTGCATCTGTCGATAAAGCTCTTTCTGCATAGTTATCTTCAATTTCTTTTTTCCTTCTTGCTAATTCAATGGGATCAGTTTCTGGTGAATAAATTTGTGGTTGTGGTTGTGGTTTTTTTTCTGACATAAATTTTTCTTTACTCATAAATTATTATTATGTTAATGTTTAATTGTTTAATTATAGCAAAAATTAGCCAAATTGTCAATTATTTAAGTAATTTTTTGAGTAATTTTAGCACTATTTCAGGATTAGCCTTGCCTTTAGTTTTTGCCATGACTTGCCCAACCAAAGCTTGTAAAGCTTTTTCTTTGCCATTTTTATAATCCTGCACGGGCTGAGGATTGTTTTTAATAATCTCGTTTAAAATTTTAGCTAATTCAGCAGAATCAGATATTTGGCCTAAATCTTTGTCTTTAATTAAGTGAGAAGGATCAGCCCCTGTTTCTATCATTTCAGCTAAAATTTCAGCAGCTGAATTACTATTTACTTTTTTTGCAAAGACTAAAGTTATTAATTCAGCCATATTTTCAGCTGTCATTGACATGGTCTTAACTGTTAAGTTTTTTTCCACTAATAAAGGAAATAATTTATTAATTAACCAGTTACTGGTCAGTTTGGTTAATTTAGGCTTATTTTCTTCCCAAAAATCATCTTTTTTAATAACTGGTTCAATAATATTTTCTATCCAGTTGTATAATTCTGAAAATACTTGTTCAGCAAAATCTCCACGCATTTTTTCTTCTGTTAAAAGTTTTGCCTCTTCCATGTTTAAGTCATATTCTTTCATAAAACGTTTTCTTTTTGCATCAGCTAATTCTGGTAATTGTCTTTTTAAACACTCAATATCAATAGCTAATTCATTATTTTTACAGGGTTGTCTGGCGTCAATCAGAAAGTGAATTGGCGGTAAATCAGGTTCAGGAAAATAACGATAATCATGGGCTTCTTCTTTGGATCTTTGTTCTTCTGTAATGCCCTTATTATCATCCCAGCCCCTTGTGGTTAGTTCTTTAGGTGGATTGCCTTCTAACCATAATTTGGTTTGTCTATGAATTTCATGTTCTAAGGCTTTTTCAACCATTTTAAAAGAATTAAGATTTTTAATCTCTGTTTTAGGGTAATATTGATTGTCTCCTTGTGGACGTAAGGAGATATTAGCATCACAGCGCAAATGGCCTTTTTCCATATCAGCATCAGAAATCTCTAAATAACGCATAATTTGTCTTAATTCTTGTAAAAATAATTTTGCTTGCTGTGGTGTTTTTATATCAGGTTCAGTAACAATTTCCATTAAAGGGGTTCCACCACGATTAAAATCAATTAAACTATATTTTTTACCAGATTGATGCAAAAGTTTGGCTGCATCTTCTTCTAAATGTAAGCGATTAAGCCTGATTTTTTCTTCCATTTTTGTGTCTGGATTAAATATATATAAGTAGCCGTTTTTACCAATTGGTTCATCATATTGAGATATTTGATAAGCTTTGGGCAAATCAGGATAATAATAATGTTTACGATCAAATTTAGAATATTCATCAATTTGGCAATCTAAAGCTAAACTGGCTAAGGCAGACCATTCAATGGCTTGTTTATTAGCTACTGGTAAAACACCTGGGTGCCCTAAGCAAACAGGACAAACACAAGAATTAGGCGGCTGGTTTTCACCGCTATTATCACAAGAGCAAAACATCTTGGTTTTTGTTTTTAATTGTACATGGATTTCTAATCCAATAATTGTTTCTAATTCCATATAGTTATTCTTCAGATGCACTGGAAGTTTTTTTAGTCTCTTTTAGATTATTGTATAAAATGATGTAAAATGAAGTAAATAAAGGTGCTAAAGCAAGGAAAATAATTGTAGTCACTGTATTATAAATCGCAATATGCATTGAATCCTCAAAATTTATTTGTCCACCTGTAAACATAAACATTAAGCCAATGACCACAATCATGCTTAAAAGATATATGGATAAGGCAGGGATCATTATACGCCAAAAAGTCGCACCCCAACGTCCAGCTACAAGCTCTTTACTTCTTTTTAAAGCATCCCAGCCTTTATTGTCTTTTGTTTCAATAATATTAATATATACAGCAAAAGCATACCAGATGGCAAATATTATTCCTGGAATTATTAATAAGATCAACCCAATAATAGTGACTAAACCCACAAGTATAGCGACTACGAAATATGATGGAATTTTTTTAAAAGCTAGTTCATATAAGTTGTCTTGTTCAAATTTTTGCTTAGTATAAATTCGATTAATTAAGTCAATAAAGAAAATCGCCAGCCATAAGTTAAGAATAACAGCAATTGCTGTAAGTGTAATGCTTAACAACCATTTAGGTCGGATATCAAAATATTCTACTAAAAATAAACAAATATAAGGCAGAATTAAGATGATAATCGGATAAATAAATCGGTTAATGTTTTCTGAATAAAGTTGCCAGCCTTTTTTAATAATGTCTGAAATTGAAATTAATTTTTTTTGCATAGTTTGTTAGTTAATCATTCTAAATAGGTTAATTTACTTTTTATAATTGCCAAGATGTCAGCCTGTACATCAGCTTGATCCTGATTAGCATTAATAGTGTGCCAACCAAAATTTTTTGATATTTCTTTAAAGGCAGTATTACATTTTTCAATTATCTTTGGATCAGATTCATGGACATTAGTCTTGTCAATATCTTCTGGGAATGGTTCGCCCTCGAATAAGATGCCTAAATCTTCTTTTAATAAGTGATTATTAATTTTAAAAAGAAAATCTTTATTAATACTATAAGTCATGCCCCAGGCAATGCCAGTCCCAACATAATCTTCAGCTACTATCCAGGTGCCTTTTTCGATTTTGGCTTTTAAAGTTGGTTCATATTGAGTGCGATTTAAAACTTGTAGCATTTGGAATTCCCTGGCACTAAGCTCATATTTATTGCCTTCTTTTAAATAATTATTAATTAGCGGACCAGATGGTTCCAGATTATAAACAGCATATTTTAAATATTCAGCATTAACCCCAAATCTAATTATTAAGTTTTCCACTAGCATTTTTGCCTGGGTTGTTTTGCCTAAATTATTAGCTCCATAAATAACAATTAAATTGCCTTTTTGAGTAGCCATATTTAATAAAAGTTAAGTTTTAAGATTTAAATATTAAGTTAATTTTAACAAAATAATATAAAATTAACCAGTAGAGCCAAAACCTCCTCTGGAATTATTTTGTATTTGGTCAATTTCTTGCCATTTTGCTTTGCTGGTTTTTATAAAGCTGGCCTGCCCAATTCTTTGGCCTTTATTAATTTTTACTGTTTGATTAGTGAAATTTTGAACCTGTAATTTAATCTCATCTTTTGGTCCGCAATAATCTTGGTCAATTATACCAATACCATTGGAAACCCTTAGCCCTAGTTTAATGGGTGATGAACTGCGCGAAGCTAAGATTAGCATATAGCCTTTTGGTGTTTGAATTATGAAATTTGTTGGAATTAAGACAATTTCCTGAGGCTTTATTTCTATATCAATTCTGGAATACAAATCAAAAGCCACTGAACCTTTGGTTTGATATTCAGGTAAGGGTAGGGATTTATCTATTCTAGTTATTTTAACTTTCATTTTTTGTCCACCTTTCTTCAATTGACCAAGGATGTTCTTGCTCATCAGTAAATAATTCATTAATCATTATTTCTTTTATGTCAGGATAATTTCTGATTTTGTCATGATCAGTCTGCGCAAAGGTTTGTGCTTCTTTAATCATACCCATACGTAGATATTGAGCAATTTGCCTGACACAACTTACGCCCATACCTTTGTTTTTATCTGCCTGAACTTTTTCCAGTTTATCTGCTAATTGATCCCATTTTTCTTGTTGATTTTCTGTTTGTGGAAATTTTTCCATATAGCGAATTTACTTATGATTTAATTTATTCAAAATCATGCAAAAATGGTAATCCTGCTTCTTCTCTGCGTAAATTGTTCCATGGAGTTTTTTTATCCAGGCCATCTTTCCCTGCCTGAAATAGATTTTGTTCAAGAAAACGGATTATTGCTTGATCTTGCTTGGAAAACCCAGTAAATTTATCTGCATCATTTATACAATGGCGTTTAGCATCTTCTGCCCCACGATTTTCCCAGATATCAATTAACCTTTCTAAAAGATAATCAGGATCTTCTCCAATTAATTTTTTGAATTCAGCTATTGTTGCTGCATCTTCCTTATTCTCAAAATTTTGTGGTCTTTCCATATGTTTTAGTTAAAATTCTAATGGTTGATCTTGGGTATAATCTAAACCTTGTTTAATAGCAATTTCAGCTTTTTGAAATTCAGTGCCTAAATCAAAAGCATGGGGGATTAGTGAAACAACATCTGCCATTACTAATTGGTTATATAATTTCATGGCTGCTTTTTCTTCTCTACCATCTTGTTTGAATTCCTGTAAAGCTTTGCCATTCGGTGAAATATGTTTGGCAATAATTTTATTATTAGCAATAGAGATTACTATATAACCTCTTGGATCAGAGCTGCAATCAAGTTCTTGGCCATATTTGGCAATTAATTCCTGGGTGATTTGCCAATTATTATCATAAATATGCGCGCAATTGGAAATAATATTTAAATTGCCTAAAGGCATTTTTAATTTATCAGCAATATATTTTTGTAATGTTCTTAAACCAAAAGCATTTAATAACCAGCCGCCAAAAATATCATGGGAACGAAAATAAGCTGTTAATTCAAGTTTTTCTTCAACATTAGTAACTTGTAAAAAGGTCATGCAAGGCGAACTTTTAGCTGTGTGGTCCTGAATCCCAAAGATATTGGCAACAGCAGCTCTGTCAGTTGGATAACGGCTTAAATAATCAATGATAACGTCGTCCACTTGATTGTATTTTAAATTTTGCCCATCAATTTTAGGGAAATTCCATAAACGTTCACCATAAGTATAATCTGCCGTACCTTTTTCTCCTGTCATAAATTTAGGCAAATAATCTTTAATATCTTTTTCAGTGATTTGGAAATAGGGGAATAGTTTGAAATCATTTGGCTCTTCATCAGTAATAACAGCTGTAATATTAAATAATTCTTTACAATTATTACCATGGAATGATTCGCGTATAGTGCCAAACTTCATTATTTTTTTTAAAATTTCTAGCCAGACTTCACCAGCATATTTTTTGCGAATTTTAAAAAACGACTGGTCTGTTGGCATTACACCATCAAATTCAATCTCTGCTTCTGGGAAAACTTGAGGTTCAGCCCAAGTAGAATTTTGTGCCTGATAATGATTTATTTCTTTAGTAACTTGGCTATGGTCATAAACGCCTATTAAATTTTTATACTTAACATTAGTGCGAAAATTATCAATGGCTTCTAATGGTATTTCTTTGTGGATTTGCGCCATTTCAGTATTAATTATTTTATTATCTTTATCAACACCTTTATCTAGTAAATTAATTAAAGCTTGACCACTGCCAACCCTTTCTTCACCGCAAATTATTATTAAACGAATTTGGGGATTAGCCAAAATATTACGAATAATATAATTAATACCTTCTTTAGAATAAAGCTGGCCAGCCAAAGCAAAGGTGCTTTTGTCTAATCTATCTGTAATTTGATTTATTGGGGTCCATAAACTAACAATCCCGATTTCTGCTTCGGGGTTGCCAATGATTAATTTGTCTTTAAAATGGATAGGCCAGTTTTGCATAATTAGCCAATAGGGAAGTTAATTGTATGAGCTGAATTGTTTTCGTCTTTCTTTAATTTTGGGACAATCAAATGAAAGTGGAGATGCAAGACTGTAGCGCCAGTATAAGTTTGTTCACCAAAACGAATAGTTAAACCACCTCCTTTAATTTTATATTTCTCAGTAGTCCAGTCTACTAAATGCTTGACTGTTTTTAGGTCTTGCTGGGTTAAATCAATGATATGTTCAATATGTTTTTCAGGAATATACAAAAAATGATATTCAGTATTTTTATAAGGCCAGGAATTTTCAGTTACTAGCCAGCCTTGATGAGTTTTTAAAATTGGTTTTTTGTGATATTTAAAATTAGCAGGACAAAAAGGACACTTTTCAGTATTTATAATATTTTCTAAAACATTGGCATATTCTTTAGTTTTAGCAAAACGTTTATCAATTCCTGCTTTGTTTTTCTTTTTTATCATACTAAATTGCTAATTAGTACGAATATACGAATGACTCTGAATTAGTATATTTGTAAATATCCGTAATTCGTAAGGTTATAAATCTATTTTAATAATTTCCACGCCATAGGCTTTCATTATTCTTTCTCCGTCAAAATTTGCCCAGCCTTGATTATAAAAACATTTTTTAATCCCAGATAAGGCAATTAATTTGGCACAAGCAGGGCAAGGGAATGTTGTGACATATATTGAAGCGTTAGTAAGGCTTATACCGTCTCTAGCAGCTTGAGCAATAATATTTGCTTCTGAATGAACAGCTGAACAAACTTCGGTTTTAGTGCCTGGCTCAAAATTATCTCGGATGCAGCCAATTTTATAACATTCATCACGATTAGGCATCATTTGATTATAGGCTTGGTATAAAACCTGATTATCTTTGACAATGATACTGGCTATTTGCCGCCAAAAACAACCACTTTGGCTGGCTAATAATTGAGCGTTTTTCATTATATAGATATCTTGATCAGTATAATTTTTTATTAAGTTTACTTGGTGTTCTTCTGTTTTATAAACATTTTCCACTGGGTGATAAAAGTACCCATTTTCAATAATAATATTAGGATGATCAGTTAAATATAGTCTTTTAAATTTTTCAGTAACCTCGTCATCAATTAAAACAAGTTGATTACTTTGTTTAATATAGTCAATATTATTTTCTTCTAAGGTATGAACTTGGCGGTTCAAAGAATTAAGTAAATTAGTCATTTTCGCTAGTGGCATTTTGCGTAAATCAATTTCATATTCATATAATTTTTTAGCTAATTCATCGCCGATAATATAAATATCATAATTTGGATATTTGTCTAAGATATCTAAATGCCCCCGGTGAATTATGGCAAAAGTTCCAATGATAGCCATAAGGGTTATTTATTGTTTTTTATAATATCGTTTATTTGAGCAAGATGGCTTTTAAAGGTTTTTTCAATTATATCCGTAGTTGAAGTTTTTTCAGCTTGTCTTGGCAATTCAATTAATTCGTTAACATATTTTCTGATATCAACTTTTTGTTCTTCTGGGTAGCTTTCATTAATACAAACATAAACATCTGGCCTGATTTTATCTAAAAGTTCGTAACTCCAATTACCTTTTTCATCTACATCTTCAATTAAAGTAACATAATCAACACAGTCTTGATATGAAAGCATTTCCATTCTTTCAGTCTCAGGAATAATTGGTCTAAATTCATTTTTATAACGCTTAATAGCCTTATCTGAATCAGCTCCTACTACTAAAATATCGCCATGCTTTTTAGCATTTATTAGATATCGTAAATGACCAATGTGCAGCATATCCCAAGAGCCAATAGTGCAGACAATTTTTTGCTCTAAAATTTTATGGGCCTCAATGTATTTTTTGAGCTGAGAGTATTCTGTAATTATTTTGGCTTTCATTTTTTATAAAATTAAACATTAAGTGATTTTATTTTAGCAAAAGAATTTCTAAAAGTAAAATATAAAAAGCATTATTTATTATAACGCTTTTTATGTCTAATATGCTATTAGTAAGGTTTATATTTGCACTTTAATTCCTGGACCCATAGTAGAGGAAATCGCAATATTTTTAATAAAAATACCTTTAACTCCACTAGGTTTATTTTTAGTTAAAGTATCAATAAAAGTTTGAAAGTTTTCTATTAATTTATCATCTTCAAAAGAAGCTTTGCCAATTGCTAGATGGACATTCCCAGAATCATCATTTTTATAGTTGACTTTACCTTTGCTTAATTCTTCAACTGCTTTTTTTATGTTAGGAGTTACGGTTTCTGTCTTTGGATTAGGCATTAAACCTTTTGGACCTAAAATTTTGGCAATTTTTGCTAAATCTTTCATCATTTCAGGTACGGTTAATAAAATGTCAAAATTAGTTTTTTGCTTTTTAGCAATTTCATCAATAAGTTCTTGTCCGCCAACTATTTCAGCCCCAGCAGCTTTAGCTTCTTTTTGTAAATCAGGTGGAGCAATAACTGCTATTTTTATTTTTTTGCCAGAGCCATGAGGCAGATTAACAGTCCCTCTGATCTGCTGATCACCTTTGCGCGGATCAATATTTGTTTTAATAGCTACTTCAATAGTAGAATCAAATTTAGTTGTGGCAGTTTTTTTTACTAAATCAATAGCTTCTCTAATTGGTAGAGCAATATTTTTATCAATGTCTTTGACTATTTCATTGTAGCGAGTAGAATGTTTAGTTTTTTTAATTTTTTTTACCATAAGTTTAAATTATAAATAGTTATTAATAAAAAAACAGTATGCGCACTACCATACTGTACAAGATGTTTTATTTGAGTAGTGCGTGGTGAAAGCGCCTAATTAGGCTCCCACACAAAAAAATATTAGAAATTAAAAAGTAAAAATAAAAAATTTTGTTAGCCTTCTATTGTTAATCCCATTTGCCTGGCTGTGCCTTCAATTATCTTCATAGCTGCTTCAAGATCATCAGTGTTTAAGTCAGGCATTTTTTTCTCAGCAATTTCTTTGATTTGAGCTTTAGTTACCTTGCCTACCTTTTCTTGTAAAGGTTTGTCAGAGCCTTTTTTAAGATTAGCAGCTTTTTTAAGTAAAACTGCTGCTGGCGGGGTTTTTAATTTAAAGTCAAAACTTCTGTCTTCATAAACAGTTATTTCTACAGGAATAATATCACCACCCTTATCTTTGGTTGCTTCATTAAATTTGGTGCAAAAATCTTGAATATTTAAACCATGCTGACCAAGCGCTGGACCTACTGGAGGAGCTGGATTAGCTTGACCTGCAGCAATTTGTAATTTAATTGTTGTTAAAATTTCTTTTGCCATTTCTTTATTAGATTTAAGATTATAGATTTTGGATTTTAGTATTATATCTTTTTAATTTGTAAAAAGTCAAGTTCAATTGGTGTTTCTCGGCCAAACATGGAAACAAGTATTTTGACTTTACCACGTGCTTCATCTATAGAAGTTACTTTACCTTCAAAACCTTTAAATGGTCCATCAATAATTTTGACTGGTGTACCTTCAGAAACATCAATTTTGAATTTTGGTTCTTCTTGGCCCATTCTTTTTAGTAATGATTTGACTTCTGTTTCAGAGACAGGTGTCGGAGTAGTCCCAGAGCCAACAAAACCAGTAACATTGGGTGTATTACGTACAACATACCATGAATCATCTGTTACAATCATTTGTACTAAAAGATAACCAGGGAAAATTTTTTCAATAACTGTTTTTCTTTTGCCGTTTTTGATTTTAATCTTTTTTTCAGTTGGCACAATAACATCAAAGATTTTATCTTCCATATCCATGGTTTCAATTCTTTGTTTTAAGTTGTCGGCCACGCTTTCTTCATATCCTGAGTAAGTGTGAATTACATACCATCGTTTGCCGCGTGATATTTGTTTAGCCATAAGTTTAAATTAAGTGAAATTATTTATTTTTATTTTATAATTTGTTCAACTCCAATATTTAAAATAAAATCGGCAATACCAATAAAGGCTGCCACAGCTAAACTGATACCAATTACTAAAAGAGTATAATTGGTGGTTTCTTTTTTTGTTGGCCAAGTAACTTTTTTAAGTTCAGCAATAGATTCTTTAATATACTGGACCAATTTGTTTACTAATTTCATAAATTTAATGATTTTAAAAAGACCCTCTGGACAGGTCTTGATTATATCTATATTTTAACCTATTTACAGAAAATGTCAAGTCCTTTAAATATGTCTTGACAATTATGCTAAGATTTGTTAATTTTTAATATTAAAGTTGTTTGTTGAAAATTTAAAAACCAGGAGAAACAAAGGAGGTTATAAATGACTGATCAATCTGTTACTGCTTTGAGTAAAGCAGAATTTAAAGCAATGTTAGGTACTTTACCTGACCCACCGGATGAGCGCGACTTTAAACTGCGTCATCGTAAAGGACAACCAATTTTAATAATCCCGCAAAGCGTACGAATATTTGAATCAGGAGAATATCCTGTTTTACCAGCAGCTGCAGTTATATTGAAAAAGTTTGATTTAAGAAAAAAAATGCCCCCTATTGAAGACCAAGGTCAAATGCCTTGGTGTGCAGCATTTACTATCACTGGCGGACTTGATTATATGCATAAAATTGACACTGGTGATTTTGAGGATTTTTGCGAGCAATGGGGGTATGAAGAAGCTCGCAAGATCGCAGGACTATCTGGCTCAGCAAGGCAAGGGGTTTATATAAGAAGCGTGTTAAAACTGGCTCAACAACAAGGTTTTTTACCGCAAAAAGCTTGGAGTGGATTAAAAAGCCAACCAAAAGAAAAAGGTAAAAAACTAATCAAGCTTTTAGCTAATTATAAAATCGCTACTTATGCTTCTGTTTCACCACGCACATTGGATAATGTTAAACAAGCCATGATCAATTTCGGGCCTTTGTATTGTGCGTTTCAAATACATCAGGGTTGGCAAACAGTGGGCAGAAATGGCTGGATTCCAATGCCTCAGCCTGGTGAACGTTCAATTGGTGGCCATGGAGTACTTTTAGTTGGCTGGGATGATAAAAAGCAAGGCTTTATTATCCGTAATTCCTGGGGTGACTGGGGTAAAGACGGTTATGGCTTTGTACCATACGAATATTTTAAACGTTACTGTTATTCCTGCTGGAGTGCAGTAGATGTTAAAGGTTCAAAAGACAACTATGGCTTAAATGACTGGGAAAAATTTCTTCAGTCCTGGCCCCAATGGTTAAAAAAGGCCTTTGGCGTGCCATTTTAAAATAATTTGCGGGCAGATTTATCTGCCCGCTTTTTATATCTTTACAAAAGTTAACTTTTACGGTAAAATTTTAAAAAGGTTATTTCAAAAAAAAGAGGGGATTATAAACTAAATAAGGAGGGGATTAATGGATTTTATACATCAAAAAAGCAGTATCTCAAATGTTGCTATTGAGGAACTGGGTGTTTCAGAAGAAGTGGAAAGTGCTTTACGAAGTGCGGATATAAGAACATTGGGACAGCTAAAGTCAAAGAGTCATTTGGAAGAAAAAGGAATAGCAGCAGATGCAATCACTTGTATTTGTATGGCCTTACATCAATTTGGGACAATGTTACAGACCTAAAAAGATGTAGGATTTAATTGTGCTTAAGCTGAAAAGGAGGCTGAGATGGAAAGCGAGCAAGGCGGAAAAAGGAAAAACGGACGGGAGTTGGACAAGCGGACAATAACTGTTAGATTAGGCAAAGGAGAAATTGGTTCATATGATGAACTAATCTGTGAATTAGGTTTATCATTATCTGCACTAGTCAGGACAGCTCTGAAACTTTTTTTATGGCTTTTTAATGAGCATAAAAAAGGCGGACAGCTTAAAATTGTTTATGCTGATGGTAATGAAATTAATTTAACTGTTCTTGAACTAGAAGGGACAGTCCTGTTAGGAGGTGAATAATGAGAAAAAGCATTAAAGATCTTTTACAAAAAGCTGATCAAATAGGCAAAGATATTCAAGCATGCCTAAATGAGGTACAAGTCTTTATTGCTGAGACTGAATTGCTTTTAGATGATATAACTGTACATTAAGCAAAACCAAAAGAGCCCTGCTATTAGCAGGGCCTTTTTTATTTTTAAATTTTAATTTTTAATTTGCATTATATATCTAGATTCTTAACTGATTTGGCATGAGCTTGAATAAAGCGTTTGCGGTTTTCTACTTCATTGCCCATTAAGACTTCAAAAATTTCATCAGACTTAGCTGCATCATAGATATTGATTTTTTTTAAAACACGATTCTCTGGATCCATGGTAGTATTCCATAGCTGGTCAGGGTTCATTTCACCTAAACCTTTGTAACGTTGTAGAGAGATTCTTGGCCCACCCGCAGTCTCAATCTCTGTTTCTTCACCTTCTTCTAATTCTACTATTTCTTTTTTCCCCTTTTTAGGCGATAATTTTGTTAATATAGTTTCTTTTTCTTCTTCGGTATAGGCATAAGAAATATTTTTACCTTTAGCTATACGAAATAATGGTGGTTTAGCTACGTAAATATGACCATTAGATATTAAATCAGGGAAATAACGGTAAAATAATGTTAATAATAAAGTTCTAATATGAGCGCCATCTACATCAGCATCTGTCATAATAATTATTTTATCATAGCGTAAATCTTCGATATTAAATTGTTCGCCTATATTAGTACCCAGGGCAATAATTAATGATTTGAGTTCATTATTAGCTAACATTTTATCAATTCTAGCTCTTTCTACGTTTAAAATTTTACCTCGCAAAGGTAGAATTGCTTGAAATTCTCTGTTACGGCCTTGTTTAGCCGAGCCTCCAGCAGAATCACCCTCAACAATATATAGTTCACAGATAGAAGCATCTCTTGAAGAACAATCCGCTAATTTACCTGGCAAAGTAAGACCGTCTAAGGCGCCTTTTCTTAATATTGTTTCTCTAGCATTTTTAGCTGCTTGTCTTGCTTTAGCTGTTAATAAACATTTACCAATAATTGCTTCTGCATCACGTGGGTGTTCTTCTAAAAATATACCAAAATATTCAGCCATAACATTGTCAACAATTGATTTTATCTCAGCATTGCCTAATTTTGACTTGGTTTGTCCTTCAAATTGAGGTGATTTAAGCTTTACACTAACAATTGCTGTTAAGCCTTCTCTGGTATCTTCACCAGAAAAATTTTCATCTTTATCTTTTAAAAGGTTTTTACTGCGTGCAAAAGCATTCAATGTTCTGGTTAATGCTGTTTTAAAACCAATTAAATGCATACCACCTTCAGTAGTATGAATATTATTGGCAAATGTTAAACTGGTTTCATTAAATTCATTTACATATTGTAAGGCAATTTCCACTACTACGTCATCTACTTCTTTATGAACATAAAAAATATTATCATGCTTTCCCTCTTTGGTGTAATTTAAATACCTGACATATGAAGCAATACCACCCTCAAAATAAAAAGTGTATTCTCTCTTATCTTTTTTATTACGATCATCTTTGATAATAATTTTTATACCTTTAGTTAAATAAGCTTGTTGCCTTAAATGATTTATTATTTTTTTAATACTAAAATCAAAAGTAGTAAAGATTTGCGGGTCTGGTTTAAAAGTGATTCTTGTCCCAGTGCCTTTTATTGCTTTAATTGCTTTAACATTTTTTATTGGTTTACCTCTTTTATATTCTTGCATCCACAGTTTACCATTTCTTTTTACTTCTGCTCTGGTATATTCTGATAAAGCATTAACAACAGAAACACCAACACCATGTAAACCACCAGAGACCTTATAACCACCCTCACCAAATTTTCCGCCGGCATGTAATTTAGTTAAAACAGTTTCCAGAGATGATTTTTTTGTTACTGGATGTTTCTCAACAGGAATGCCACGCCCATTATCAGCCACAGAAACCATGCCATCAGCAGTTAAAGTAACAATAATCTGGTCACAAAAACCAGCCATTGCTTCATCAATGCCATTATCAACAACTTCCCAAACAAGGTGATGTAACCCTGCTTCAGCTGTATTTCCAATATACATGCCAGGTCTTTTTCTGACAGGTTCTAAACCTTCTAAAACAGTTATTTGCTTGGCAGTATATTCGTTGGCTGCTTTTGAAGTATTTCTTTTTTGCGTTTTAACTTTTCGACTTATTGTTTTTTTGCTTTGTTTTTTGGTTTTTTTTGCGGGCATTATTGTGAGTTTATTTATTATAAATAGTTAAATAAGCGACTAAGAGTAATCGCTTGTATATAATAATTATAGCAATATTGTATTATTTTTTCAAGCTTAAGATTTTTACTAATATTATATAAAATGGTATAATAATTATAATTAAAAAAGAAATAATTCTATTATGTCTAATCAATTTTCTGAACAAAAATTAGGCGCAGCTTATTGGTTTGTTACTCATAAATTATTAATAAAAAATATTATTGCAATTATTTTAATTGTAGTGGTGATATTTATAATTGCTTATAATCTTTATTTGTTAATTTTTAATTTAGCTCTTTTTCGCCAGGATTATTTAGCTATTTTAACAAGCTATACCAATAATACCACTGACTATTCCCTGCAAAGAGAAGCAATTTTACCCCAACAAATACAAGTGGGTCAAATTGAAACATTTATTAATCGAGAAAATCATGATATTGTGGTGGATATTGCTAACCCTAATCAGAATTGGTGGGCCACATTTGATTATCAGATTAAATTAGCCCAAGAATTATCAGATAAGAAACAAGGATTTATTTTACCGGCTGAAGCCAAAAAAATAATGATGTTATCTGTCGAAAATGGTGATTCAGCGTCACAATTAGTTTTATCTAATGTTAAGTGGATAAAGGAAATAAACTTTGCCCAAATAAAACAAAAGCGTTATTTATTTGATATTCAGAATATAAATTATATCCCGCCATCAGAGTTAGCTTTGGGGACTGAGGTGCAAATTAGTCGCTTAAAGTTTACTGTTATTAATGAGAGTGCTTATAATTATCGAAGTGTTAATTTTTTAATATTTTTATATGCGGGTGAAAAGGTCGCAGCTGTAAATCAATTGATTTCTACTAATCTTTTGTCAAACCAAACTAAGGATTTAGAAATAACATTTTTTCAAAATTTACCAAGTATTTCAAGTGCAGATGTTATTATTGATGTTAATTTTCTGGATGATAATAATTTTTTACAATATTAGCAGGGGAGTAATTGGGAGTCTTTATGCAACTTAATAAAATTAGTGTTTATTTTAAAAAATTTGACTGGTTAACTTTAATAACTATTTGTTTATTAATAATTTTAGGCATTGTTTTATTGTATAGTGTAGCACTGGGAAGTCAAAATGAACAAAATATTTTGAATCTTAAAAAACAAATAGTTTTTTTTATTCTCGGATTAATTGTTATTGTATGTTTAGCTTTATTTTTTGATTACAGGAGTTTATTAAAATATAATACTTTGTTATATGTTTTAGGTCTATTATTGTTAGTCGCTGTTTTATTTTTAGGCAAAACAATTAGAGGTACAACAGGCTGGTTTGATCTTGGTTTTTTTTCTTTTCAGCCTGTAGAATTAATCAAAATATTTTTAATAATCTTTCTTAGCAAATTTTTTAGTGATAAGGCCAGATATATTGGTCAATTAAAATATATTATCTTAAGTAGTCTGGGAGTGGTCTTGTTAATGTCATTAATAGTGCTGCAGCCTGATTTTGGCTCAGCTTTGATATTGTTTGCTCTTTGGTTTATTTTAATATTATTAACTGGTCTAAAGAAAAATTATTTAATTTATATAATTGTTATTATTTTAATCAGTAGTTTAGTCCTTTGGTTCTTTGTTTTTCAAGATTATCAAAAACAAAGAATTCAGGTTTTTTTAAATCCTTCCTTAGATCCACTGGGTAGTGGTTATAATATAACTCAGGCAATAATTGCTATTGGTTCAGGTCAGGTTTTTGGCAAAGGCCTAGCTTTTGGTTCTCAAAGTCAATTAAAATTTTTACCAGAAAGCCAAACAGATTTTATTTTTGCTGTTTTGGCTGAAGAATTAGGATTAGCAGGGATTGCTTTGCTCTTAATATTGTTTTCATTTTTATTTTATCGTTTATTAAAAATTGCTAAGAGATTAAGAGATAATTTCGCTGTTTATTTTGTTTTGTCTGTATGTATTTTATTTTTTATTCAATTGGTAATAAATATTGGCGGGAATTTGGGGTTAATGCCAATTACTGGGATTACTTTACCTTTTATTAGTTATGGTGGAAGTTCTTTGATCGCTAATATGATTATGATAGGTATTGTTGAATCAATTATTATCAGATCTTGATTAAAGCTTGACAAAATTTAAACAATCATTTAATCTTATCTTATAAATTTATATTTTATATGGAAAATTTAGATAATTCTCCTTATTTTTTTGAAGACGAAGTTAAAGTAATTGCATATTGTCCAGTATGTGAAACTGATATAAATCCAATCAAAGCCAAAATAGTAGAGAATAAAGAAGATTTGAATTTAGTTCATCTGCAATGTAATAAATGTAAAGGTAATATTTTAGCCTTGATTTTAAAAACAACTAATGGATTAAGTTCAATTGGCTTAATGACAGATTTAAACTATAATGACATTTTTTATTTTAAAGACAAGGGCAGGGTAAGTGATGATGAAGTTATAAATTTTCATAAAAAAATAAGGCAGAAAGATTTTAGTAAACAAGTTATCAATCAAATCAATTAAAGAAAATTAAGGATATAATTATGCCAAGTTTATTATTAAAAGCACAACAAAGAGAAATTACTGGTAAAAAGGTAGATCAATTAAGACAAAAAGATTTAATCCCTGCAGTTTTGTATGGACAAGGTTTAGAAAATTCAAATTTAACTGTTATTAAAAATGAATTTTTAAAAGTTTATAATCAAGTAGGTGCGAGTAGTCTGATAGATTTAGTAATTAATGAAAAACAGCCAGTTAAAATACTTATTCAGGATATTCAGAAAGATCCGAGTACAGATGAAATTATTCATATTGATTTATACCAAATTAAAGAAGGTAAAAAAATCACTACTTCAGTGCAATTAGACTTTTTAAATGAAGCCCCAGCAGTTAAAGAATTAGGCGGTATTTTAGTTAAAAATATTGATGAAATAGAAATAGAATGTTTACCTAAGGATTTAGAAAAAACAGATGAGATAAAAGTTGATTTATCTGTATTAAAAACATTTAATGATATTATTCATATTAGTGATATAAAATTGCCAGAAGAGATTAAAGTTTTGCAATCACCTGATGAAGTTATTGCTCTAGTTACTCCACCAAAAGAAGAAGAGGTTGTTGAAGAAAAACCTGCTGAAGAAATAGCAGAAGGTGAAGAAGGGGAGGAAAAGCCTGCTGAAGCTGGTGAAAAAGCAGAAGGAGAAGAAGTCAAAGAAGAAAAGTCGACTGAAGAACAAGTTTAATATAAAATAAAATTAATAAAATATACCCCATTTGCTATAATATATAGAGGGGTATATTTATTTATATGCATTTAAAATCAATTACAAAAAAATACTATTTAATCATATTAATAATTAGCATATTTATTATTTCTGGCTGCGCTTTAGTGCGAATTTTAAATTATAAAATTACAGATAAAGAACCACAAATAATAATTAGACAACAGCAAGAAAAAATATTACGCAGAAAAATAGATGGCCAAGAAATAGACGATGAAGATAAAAAAGATCTTTTTCCCGTGGCAATTATGGTTGAAAATAATTATGAAGCCTGGCCTTTGTCAGGGTTAAATAAAGCTCAAATTGTAATAGAAGCAATTACAGAAGCTTCAATTCCGCGTTTTGTAGCAATATATGCTAATGATGATGAAATAGAAAAAATAGGGCCAGTTAGGTCAGCACGACCTTATTATTTAGATTGGATCACTCCTTTTGCTCCACTATATATGCATGTTGGCGGATCTCCTGAATCTTTAAGGCTCATTCGTAGTGGTTCTTGCAATTTAAATGATTTAGATCAGTTTTTTTATTATCAATATTATTGGCGTGATAATAAATGGCGTTATGCTCCACATAATGTTTATACTTCTTCTGAATTGATTAATAAGGCGCTTGAAGATTTAGAATTAACAGAATCAACAGATTATCAGATGTGGCAATATAAAGAAGATTTATCAGCGGATGAACGGCCTGAGCAAGTTAATGATGTAATTATTTCTTATACAACAACGTATTATAAGGTTAATTGGCAGTATGACAGGGAAGAGAATGATTATATTCGTTATCAAAAAGATAAGATAAATAAAATGAGTGATGGTGAGTGGATAAGAGCGAAAAATATTATTGTGCAAATAAATGATATGATTGTGCTGGATAATATTGGACGTAAAAAAATAACTACAATTGGAGAAGGCCAAGCTTGGATTTTTCGGGATGGCCAAGTAATTGAAGGTAAATGGGTGAAAGAGTCAAAAGAACAACGTGAGCAATATTTTGATAAGGAAGATAAGGAAATTGAGTTTAATGGCGGGACAACTTGGATACAAGTCATCCCAAGTAAAGACTATTTAGAATTTTAAAAAGGAGAGATTGATGGACAAAAAAATATTAGTAGCTAAAGCAATATTTCCACATGCAAAGCTTTCTTTGGGAAGCGAAGTAAAGCTTAGCAAACAAGGCGAAATAATTATCTGTAAAGTAGCAGATATTTGCCCGCTTGAGGGAAATAAGTTTATTGTTTGGCTGCAAACATCAGTAGAAAAGATCAGACTTTTTTGGCTGATGGGCACATTTTATTTTAATGATCCTGACGGTCCTGAAGTAAGTATAATTTAAGAAATAATAAAGCTCCTCAAAAAGAGGAGTTTTTTAATTAAAAAGTGAATTATGTGGGATTGACAAAATAATTATTTTATGCTAATTTTAAGTATTGAATCAAAGGGAGGTGATTAACTGTGCACGAGAAATTTAATATCACTGCCTGTATTAAACTTACTCCAACAAAAGAAAAAGCTTGGAATATTTGTGAGGTTGTAGATATTGTTAGTAATAGCTTTGCAGAAAAATTAAATTCTCTATATGGTCAAGTGAAAATTACTTGTACAAGGGAATTGGGTACATCACAATATTCAATAGTTAGTATGAAAATTACACCAATGCCTGGTTTAAATGAAATAAAGATTATCGTTAATGTAATTTTAGCAGGCAAAAAAGCTGATGAGGATCCAGCTAAAAATTATCGCAAGGTAGAGTTTAAACATTCAGGCGATAAAGTTAAAGAGCTAGATATTCATCGTTTAGTTAAGTATATGGAACTTAAAGCTAGGCAAGAGCACAGTGATCAATTTGTGTCAATAGTTCATCTGCGGGTGATACCTGTTGAAAAAGATGATGTGACACCTGAGATGTTCTAAACCCCATATTTAAAAAGTATTTATGGGGTTTTTTATTTGTATATTATAAAAATTCTATCCAATCCACAAAGATCTTTTATAACTTTTGTTTTATATTTAGGTAAATATTTTTTACTGATATTTTTTAAGTTTTGAGCTTGTTTGAAACCAATTTCTAAAAAAATTGCCTTTGGTTCTAACTCATACTTTTTTAATTGTTGAAAAAAATCAATAAAGATATTTAAGCCATCTTTGCCGCCAGCTAAAGCTAGTTGTAGTTCATAACTAATAGTTGGATTTTTAAGTTCTTTGTTAGTTAAATAGGGAAGATTAGCCACAATAATTTCTGGATTTTTATCTTTGATTGGCTCTAAAAGGTTACCTTTGTAAAATTTAATATTAGCTTTATGAATTTTGGCATTTTCTTCGGCGATTTCTAGCGCTTTGTTAGAGATTTCAGTCCCGTAAAAGTCTGCTTTTAGGTTTTTTGCCAGAGCGATAATAATTGCCCCTGATCCTGTACCTATGTCAGCAATTGATTTAATTTTATTGGCTTTGCAATAGTTAATCACTTCTTCAACTAAAAGTTCTGTTTCAGGGCGGGGGATCAAAGCATTTTTGTCTACTTGGATTTTTAATTTAAAAAATTCCTGATATCCAAGAAGATAAGCAATAGGTTCGCCTTTTAATCTTCTGCTAAATAATTTTTTAAAATTGTTTAATTGATTAGAGGTTAATTTCTTTTTTGGATTTTTATAAAGATGTTCTTTGTTTTGTTTGAGTGCTTTTGTTAATAATAATTCAACATCTAAAACAGGACTAAAAGATTTACCTAAAAGTCTTGGCGTATATTCTTTAATAATATTTTTGATAGTCATTTAACTTAGATTAGATTCTTTGAGCACATTAATAATTTGATCTAAATCACCATCTAAAATAACCTGAATATTATTCCAATTATTTTTTATCCTATGATCAGTAATTCTATCTTGTGGATAATTATAAGTTCTGATTTTTTCAGCTCTCATGCCCATGCCAACTTGAGATTTTCGATCAGCGCCTATTTCTTGGGCTCTTTTTTCTTGCTCATAAGCTAATAAACGAGAACGTAAAATTTGCATGGCTCTTTCTTTGTTTTGCAATTGAGATCTTTCATCTTGGCAAGAAACAACCAGATTTGTGGGAAGATGGGTTATACGCACTGCAGAATAAGTAGTATTTACACTTTGCCCTCCATGACCACCAGCGCAAAAAGTATCAATTCTTAAATCTTTAGGATCAATTTTTAATTCAATTTCTTCAGCCTCAGGCAAAACTGCCACTGTGACAGTAGAGGTGTGAACTCGACCGCTTTTTTCTGTTTCAGGAACTCTTTGCACACGGTGGACTCCGCTTTCATATTTCATTGTGCCATAAATATTTTGTCCAGTAATCTCAAAAATGACTTCTTTAAAGCCACCAATGCCAATTCTGTTAGCAGATAACAGTTTTACTTTCCAGCCTTTTGTTTCAGCATAGCGAGCATACATCCTGTATAAATCAGCAGCAAAAAGAGCTGATTCATCACCACCAGCGCCAGCTCTGATTTCCATTATAACGTCTTTTTTGTCATTAGGGTCTTTGGGTTTTAATAATACTTTGATTTCATCTTCTATTTTACTTTTTTCTTGATTAAGCTTTGTTAGCTCTTCTTCGGCTATTTCTTTAAGTTCTTTATTATTTAAAGAGATTTGGGCTTCCTTAATACCAACTTCAATATTACTTAATCTTTGTATTTTTTCATAGATTTCTTTTTGCTCTGCTAATTCTTGATTTAATTTGGTGTATTTTTTTAAATCAGAAATAATAGCAGGATCTTGCAACTGTTTTTCTAATTCTTGATATTTTTCTTTAAATTTTTTAAATTCTTTGTCCATAGTTTTATTATACAATAAAACCCCCTAAATTAGGGGATTTTATTTATGTTAAAATCTCCCTTAACTATAAAAAGTCAAGGGCAAGGGTTATTTACTTGTTTTAGCTTTCTTTTTTTTAGCCTGGGCAACTTTTTTTGCTTTTTTACCCTTTCTGGTTTTAGCGGCTTGTTCTTTTTTAGCCATTCTTTGTTTAAATTTATCTACCCGCCCAGCAGTATCTACTAATTTTTGTTTGCCAGTATAAAAAGGATGGCAAGCTGAACATAGCTCTACATGTATTTCTGGGATAGTTGACCCTACTGTAAATTCATTACCACAAGCACAGATTACTTTTGCTTTTTTATGGTATTTTGGATGTGTATCTTTTTTCATTGTTTTTAATAAATATTAATATTATAAACAGACTATATCATAAAAATTAATTTAAATCAAGTATTTAATATATTGTTGTAAATATTAGTAAATATTTGCTATAATTAAACATATAATTTAAATATATTCATTTATTAAAATTAATAACATTTTATGAAAAATAAATTGTTAAATATTAATATTGTATTAACAATATTTTTAGGCTGTTCATTAATAATATTATTAGGTGTTTTCGCTTCTGTTTTTATGTTTTCAGTTAAGGCTCTACCTTTTTGGGGCAGTCAGCAATTTCCAACCGGTGATTTTTCAGAAGCAATCGCTTATGGTGATTTTGACAATGATGGTTATGATGATATCGCTATTGATGTGGGCGGGTATCAGCTTAATATTTATATGAATGATAACGGGGTATTTCCAGCCACTGAAACTAGTACTGCGCCTGCAAGTACGTGCACCCCTGCTCAGGTAATAAGCGCTGATCTTAATGGAGATAATTATGATGATTTAGTCGTGGCTAATGACTGTTTTTATGATGAATTTGGCAATCTTATGGTTGGTGATTTAATGGCCTTTTTAAGTAATGGCAATGGTACTTTTGGTAATGCTAGTTTTGAGCCATATGGTTCGGTACAATATCTCTGTATTTTGTTTGATACTGTTTGTCAGCGTTTTAATAGCGTTACTGCTGGTGATTTTGACGATGATAATGATTTAGATTTAGCGGCAACAGATCCAGAATTGAATAAAATTGTGGTCTTTACTAATGATGGCAGTGGGAATTTTACAATGGCGAATAATTTTAGTACTGGCTCTTTTCCAAAATTTATTAGTACGGCAGATGTGGATAATGATAATAATCTTGATTTGATTGTTGTTAATTATAATGATTCTGATGTTTCTGTTTTTTTTGGCGATGGCACTGCAGCGTTTAGTGGTAGAGTTGATACTGCTGTTAGTATGATGCCTTTTTCATTAGCAGTTGAAGATTATAATGATGATGGCTATGTTGATATAGCTCCTACCGGTTATGTCAATAAATATTATGACCGCTTGACCGTATTTTTAGGTGCAGGCGATGGAACTTTTATTACCCCTGGGTCATATAGTTATAATTATGGTACTGGTTTACAATTTCCAGCCCAGTACGCCCATGTATACACAAAAGATTTTAATAGTGATAATCTGCCTGATTTAGCTATAACAATTAGGAAAAATGAAACTTTATCTACTTTTACTGGCAAAATAGCTCAATTTTATAATAATGGCGATGGTACTTTTAGTCCTGCAGGACAATATATTGTGAGTGAAGAACCGAGAGCTATGGCTATAACTGATTATAATAATGATGGTAATTTAGATGTAGCAGTAACAACATATTTAGGTAATGAATTTAATTTGTTATATGGTCTCCCCAACGGTGGTTTAGGAGGTGTTGGTGACTATCGTCTGGGTAATGATCCTGATTATGTTTATAGCGCTGATTTTAATCAAGATGGTAATAATGATTTAGTGGTAGCTAATTATTCTGATGCAGACGTGGGTGTGTTTTTAGGCTATGGTAATGGCACTTTTCAGGCGAGAACAGATTATAGTGTGGGTGCTGGCTCAAAATCTATAGCCAGTAGTGATTTTAATAAGGATGGTGATTTAGATTTAGCTGTGGCCACCCAACCAAATAGCTCAGTGGCCATATTATTTGGTAATGGCGATGGCACTTTTGCTGCTTTTTCTGGTTATAGTACTGCGGCTAGCCCTAGAGGTGTTGTTAGTGCTGATTTTGATGGTGATGGTTATGATGATGTGGCTACTGCAAGTTATCATATTTCAGGTACTAGCGCCTTGTCTGTGCTGTTTAATAATGGCGATGGTTCTTTAGCGGCTCCAATTTCTTATGATGGCGTTAATAAAGCATTATCAATTGCTGCTGCTGATTTAGATGGAGATAATGATCAGGATATTATTATGGTTGGTAATAGGAATCTTTTACAGGAAGATGATGGGCCGGATGGTTGGTATATATCAGAATATGGTGCTTCGGTTCATCTTAATAATGGTGATGGCAGCTTTGCTACTGCTAATTTTTCACTTTGTTCAGGTTTTTATGGCAGTGATTTGTTTGGTTGGGCGCCTTATTATAAATATGGTGGTTATCCATTAGAAGTTAAAATTGCTGATCTTAATGATGATGATATTCCAGATATAGCTGTTGTTAATAGATATGGTGATGATGGTTATCTTACTGTTTTACTGGGTACAGGTGATGGTAATTTTTTAGAGCCAGTGGATTATGCCTTAAGTAGTAAGGCTTCTGGATTGTCAATTGGTGATTTGAATGGGGATGAGATGCCAGATATTGCTGCTACTACAGTAGACGTGGTTTTGCCTGATCCTAATGATAGTTCAGTTAATATTTTTGTTAATAATGGTAATGGCACCTTTTATTATGCAGAAAAATATGATATTGGTCTGGATCCAGCTTCTGTGGAGATAAAAGATTTTACTAATGATGGTTTAGCAGATATTGCAGTGGTTAACCTTGTAAGTGAAGATTTAAATATTTTTATGAATTTGGATTATTCTTTAGACAGTGTTGCGCCTGAAGCTGTTTTTGCTGGCACCCCATCTTTTTCTTTAACAGTAGTTGGTAGGGGATTTGACACAGAATCAGCTGTCAGAATTAATGGTTCTGCCAGATCAACTAATTTTATCAGTGAAACATATTTAGAAGGCCAGATTCTTTCTAGTGATTTAACAGTGCCAGGAATTAATAATATTAGCGTTTATCATGGTGTTTATGGCAATGAAACTAATTCAGTTTTATTAAGAGTCGAACCAAATTTTTTGCCTATTCCAGGTAATTATAATGTGAATACTTCACCAAAATTTGCTGCTAGTGCTGATTTTGATAATGATGGCGATAGGGATTTAGTTGTAGTAAATTCAGACAGTAATAATGTTTCTGTTTTATTAAATAAGGGCCTTGGTACTTATAACCCTAAACAAGATTTTCCAGTAGGAAATTCACCTGTTTCAGTGACAGTAAATGATTTTAATGATGATAATAATATTGATTTAGCAGTGGTTAATTCTGCAGATGATAATGTTTCTGTTTTAATGGGTAATGGAGCTGGTAGCTTTGAAACAGCAGTTAATTATGGTGCTGCTACCAATCCACAGGCAATTTTTAGTGCTGATTTTAATAACGATAATTATTATGATTTAGCTGTAGCAAATTATGGTAGTAATAATATTACAGTTTTATTAAATAATCAGGATGGAACGTTTGCCGCAGGGATTAATTATAATGCTGGCACTAATCCTCAATATATTTTAGGTGATTATTTTGATAACGATGATATTATTGATTTAATAACTGCTAATAAAGGAAGTAATAATGTTTCACTTTTAACAGGTTTAGGTGACGGAACATTTAATTCAGCCACCCATTTTAGTGCTGGTACTCAACCATTTTCTTTAACTAGCGCTGATTTTAATGGTGATGAGAATCAGGATGTAGCTATAGCCAATTCAGGTAGTCATAATATTACGATTAAACAGGGTAATGGCAGTGGATCTTTTAATACTGGTACAACAATCAGTGTTGGCACTTCACCTTATTCAATCGGTAATGGTGATTACAATAACGATGATATTGTGGATTTAGTTGTCGCTAATTCTGTAGATAATAATATTTCTTTGCTTTTAGGCGATGGTATTGGTAGTTTTGGTTCTCCTGTGAATTATGATGTTGGGACAACACCATACGCATTATTAGCTACTGATATTAGCGGTGATAATAATGCTGATGTTATAACTGCAAATTCTGGCAGTGATGACATTACTATATTATATGGTCGAGGGTTATTAGGTGTAGGAACCAATTTATTTAACGCACCTGTTAATTATAATATTTTTGATCCAACTACGCCTATTAGCGCTGACTTTGATGACGATGGTAATGCTGATTTGGCAGTGGCTAATTATGCTGAAATTCCTGGTTATTTAAGAATATTTTGGGGTAATGGAAGTGGGTCTTGGCGTGCAATTCAAGATATACAATTAGGAGGATATCCTGCAAATATCTTAGCTGAAGATTTTGATAAGGATACAGACATTGATTTGATTTTTTATTCTGGAGGTAGTAGTACGTTTGGTTCAAATCTTACTATTTGTTTAAATGATGGTAGCGGAAATTTTGCTGAACCTGTTTATTATAACTTGGGAGATAATTTGTATCTTGATCCTTTAGTTTGTACTGATTTAAATAATGATGGCAATTTAGATTTAGCTGGAGCCGCTTTTCAAGATAGTTTTTATACGATTTTTGGAGTTGGTGATGGTACTGTTGATACCGACACTTTAACGGGTTATTCAACTGGTGGTAGTTTGCTAACTATGGCTGGGGGTGATTTTAACAATGATAACCAACTTGATATTGCTGCCATGAGTTATCTAGAAAACACTATATATATTTATACTGGTAATCCTGATGGCAGTTTTACGCATCTAATTGATTATGATACGCAAGAACACCCACAACAGATTTATAGTGCTGATGTTAATTCTGATAATAATGAAGATCTTTTAATAAGTAGGCATAATAGTCATGATATTGGTATTTATTTAGGTAATGGTGATGGGACTTTTGCTGATCCATATTTTTATTATATTGAAGATTCAAAGCCTTTTGACATTCAGGCCTTAGATGTTAATAATGACAGCTTGTTGGATATCGTTACTACTAATAGAAAAGCACATGGCGGTAAAGTAGAAATATTTTTGGGTTATGGTAATGGTAATTTTGACCCGAATGTCAGTTATGATGCCGGTAGTGGTCCTTCTGATTTTACTTATGCTGATTTTAATAATGACGGAAAAATAGATTTAGCAGTTGCCAACACATGGAGTAATAATGTCTCAATTTTACTTGGAAAGATTTCTCAAGCACGTGCTGTTAGGTATTCACCGCTTGCTCCAATAAATTTAGTTTGTCAACCTATTAGTGGTTCTGTTATACATTGGACTTTTAAAGATCAAGCTTACAATGAATTGGGTTTTAGATTATATGATATTACTCAAATGAAAAAAAGCATATGGCAGCCAGACATGGAATACTTAGAAGAAGCGGATTTGCAGCCCAATACTTTATATGAAGATCGTTTTGTGGTGGCTTTTAATGATGCTGGAGAATCTGCTGGGTCAAATAAAGCTGGTTGTTATACTTTAGCAAACGAACCATTGCCTTTAATTATTGAAGATGATCCTCTTGGAATAAAAATAAAAATTGATCGAGCAGATGGTAATCCAGAATACACTAAGTATGCTATTTATGAATATTTAAATGATAAATATGTTCAAGTTGATGGTAGCTTGGCAGATCAATCAGCCTGGAAGACTTATGAACAATGGGGTGGGGCTAATGGTAAAGTGGTTGCGTTAGAAGAACATGAATTATATGTGCTAGCTCAAAATGGAGATGGCCTTATTTCTGGTTATAAACCTGCAGCAGTTGACTTGCGTTGTCTGGCTCATAGTTCAACAGAAATTACCTGGTTAATTAGGTTGTCTACTGGTATTATAAAGGACGGTTTCCAAATATATCAGCCTGGAGTCGGTGAGGAAGGAAAAGATATTTTAATTGAGGATTTTAGTGATAAAACAGTAACAGAAACAGAATATTTAGAAGGTGAATTATTGCCAAATACAAAACATACAAGATATTTAAAAGCTTATTCAATGGTTGATGGTGTATATGTTGATAAGGGTATGTCTGAAGAAGTCAGCTGTCATACATTGGCCAATTTACCATTGCCAGTAATAATTGGTGAAATTACAGAAGATAGTGTACAGATTATTATTGATGCTGGAGATGGTAATCCGCCAGAAACAGAATACTCTTTATTAGAGGCAAATAGTGGTTTATATGTACAAGCAGATGGTAGTTTGGGACCTGAACCAGTTTGGCAAACAAGAACAGATTGGGGAGGGTCTTTGGGTATTTATGTTAATGTTTCAAATATAGCATCAGTTCCTGAATTAGAAGTTATTGCTCAGTTTTTAATAAGTTTAGATATTGCAGATTATGATTTTGTAGCCCAAGTTAGAAATTCAGCCGGTGTAGTGACAGAAGAAGTCAAAGAACCAATTATGAGCGTAAGTAAAAAAGTAGGAGTGAACTTAGATACAATAAATATAAGTCCAACACCAATATTAGAACGTACTAGCCAAAACAGTATTGCCAAAATAGCTAATGCAGAAAGCATTTATCAAAAACAAACAACAACAATTAGATTATTGCAAGAATTTTCAGTCTTTATAGATATAGTGCTGGCAGTTTTATTAATTATTTTAGTAGTAAGTATAATCAGCACTATAAAACATTTGCCAGAAGGCAGGAATCTTGGTGAAAAACTTAGATTTTTACTGCAGCTATTTATTAAACAGCCAGTAGATGCGTTTATAGACAATGCTAAAAGAGACAGTAGTGGGACATTTAAACAGTCATATGAAAAACACAGAAAATATCATCAGTATGCAAAAAAGACCTTAAATAGAACCTTGGGAGTGTTAGGCATAAAAGTTGTAATTGTTGTATTATTAGTAGTTGGCTTATCACAATTAAATCATTATGGTATAGCACAAGAAGATAATTATGATAAAGATGGGACAGACGTAGCAGTAGGTGATCGTTTATATTATCAAATAGAATATGCAAACTTAGGTGATGGAGTGGCAGCTAACGTAGTTATACAAGACAATTTAAATGAGAATATTAATTATATAAGTGATACAGCCAGTATAAATAAAGCAGGAGTAATAATCAGTGAGGGGGTAACAGTAAGTGAGACAAGCATAATATTTAATTTGGGAGATATACAGCCAGGAGAAAGCGGTAATGTAGCATTTACTACGCAAGTGAAAAAAGGTGCAGAAGAACAAATAATTACAAATAAGGCGCAAATTACAGGTGATAATTTTAATAATATAACTACTAATGAAACAAGCAATACTGTAATTTTAGGTGAAGAGACAATAATAGGTGAACCTATTGATTTTATAGAACCAGATGAACATGATGATAGAAAAGAAGCGTCAACAGAACCAACTAGGGTAGCCAATAATCCGCCGCAAGCAGTAGATGATGCAGTAGAAACAAGCCAAACAGAACCAATTGAAATTATAGTCTTAGCCAATGATACAGATGCAGAAGATAACATAGATAGTTCAAGTTTAGCCATAGTCACCCAGCCAACTAATGGTCAAGTTAATATAGCTTTAGAAACTAGCACAATCACCTATACACCAAATAAAGATTATACAGGTACAGATACTTTTAGTTATAAAATATGTGATTTAGAAAATGCTTGTGATCAAGCCATAGTTAGTGTGACAATTAATCCTGGTTTAATAAAAGAAGAAGAGAAGGAAGTAAAAATATCAATAGTCGGATCCTTATTAAAAGCAGTAACAGCAGAAATCCCAGAAACCAGACCAGCGCAAAGCGTATTAAAAAGTATTGCAGCACAAAACAAGACAGTAAAAGCTATTGTGGAAAGTGCACCAGTTAGAGCAGCCAGAGAAAAAGTATTAAATAATCCAGCCGTAGAAACAGTCTCTCAGGATGTAGTTACACCAGCTTTAGTAACAGTAGCCGTAGTTAATACAGTACCAACAGTAGCCACAGTTACAGTAAATCTATGGTCATATTTGCATTTCTTGTTTATTGAACCACTATTATTATTATTTAGGAAAAAAAGAAAGAAATGGGGTATAGTTTATGATTCATTAAGTAAAACACCATTAAGTTTAGCCACAGTTAGATTATATAGCAAAAAAGACAAAAGATTGCTTCAGACCAAAGTAACAGATAAAGACGGTAGATATTTGCTAATAGTTAAAGAACCAGGCAAATATTATTTGGAAATAGCCAAGCCAGGTTATGAATACCCAAGTAAGATATTAAAAGATGAAAAACAAGATACTAAATATGTTGATTTATATCATGGGCAGGAAATAGAAGTTAAAGAAAAAGGCGGGGTGATTACTGCTAATATTCCAATGGATACAAAAGAAGAAAAAGTAAAACCAATTAAAGAAGTAATTAAGAGTTATTCGATTAAGAATTTAAGGTTAATAACCTCATATGTTGGATTGATTTTAGCAGTGATAGTATTAATAATTTATCCATCAGTCATAACCTTATTAGCTTTGATAATTCACATGGCTTTTTATGGTACGTTTAGGAAGATATTAGTACCGAAAAAGCCAAAGAGCTGGGGAATTGTTTATGATAAAAAGACCAAGGCACCATTAAATTTAGCAGTAGTGCGGATATTTGATATGAAGTTTAATAAATTATTAGAAACTCAGGTTACAGATGCTAAAGGCAGATATGCATTTTTGGCCAGCAAAAATTTATATCAGTTATCAGCAGAAAAACAAGGCTATCAAAAAGAAGAAATTAAAGATATAGATCTAATTAAAAAAGAAGATATTGTTAATCTTGATATTGGTTTGAAAAAGAGCAAAAACGCTTAATATACGTTAAACACTTGCATTTTTTTAATGATTATAGTAAGATAATAATCAAGTTTTTATAATTAATATCACACATCTAGGTGTTTTCCTTGTTTCGCCTAAGGCGAGATAAACTAGATGGAGGTAGAAAGGAAAAAATATGGTAAAATTACCAACAATTTTAGAGTTATTAAAAAGCGGAGCTCATTTCGGGCACCAAAGTTCGCGTTGGCATCCTAAAATGGCGCCATATATTTTTGGTATAAGAAACGGTGTTCATGTAATAGATTTAGAAAAAACCATTCAAAAATTAAGTGAGGCTCAAGACTTTATTCAAAAAGTTGTTTCCAGTGGTGGAACAATTTTATTTTTGGGCACAAAAAAACAAGTGCAAGATGTAATTAAAAAACAAGCTCAAAAATGCAATATGCCTTATATGACTGAAAGATGGGTAGGTGGATTTTTAACTAATTTTTCAATAGTAATCAAATTAACTGATCGATATAAGGCATTGATTGCCAAAAAGGATAGCGGTGAATTTGCCAAATATACTAAAAAAGAACAATTAAATTTTCAAAGAGAGATTAACAAATTAGAAGGGATTGCCTTGGGTATAAAAGACATGAAAAAATTGCCAGATGCAATTTTTGTTTGGGATGTTAAAAAAGAACAAACAGCTATTTTAGAAGCTCAGTTAAAAAAAATCCCAATTGTTGGTATATGCGACACTAATACTAATCCGCAAGGAGTAAAATATGTAATTCCTGTTAATGATGATGCTACTAAGTCAATTGAATTAATAACTAATTTTATTGCAGATTGTATTATTGATGCGCAAAAAAACATTAAAAAACCTACTTTAAAAGAAGAGGTTAAATCAAATAAAAAATAAGAATATATTTAACTATTAAGTTTTTTTATATGGCAATTGATTTAGAATTAATCACAAAATTAAGAAAACAAACTGGAGCAGGTATTGCTGATTGTAAAGAAGCTCTAAATGAAAGTAATGGTAATTTAGATAAAGCCGTTGAATTATTAAGAAAAAAAGGTGCTAAGATCGCAGGCAAAAGGTCAGATAAAGAAGCAAATGAAGGCATTGTTTATGCTTATATCCATGCTAATAATAAAGTTGGTGCGTTAATTGAATTGAATTGTGAGACTGATTTTGTCGCTAAAAATGAAGAATTTAAAAATTTAGCCCATGATTTAGCTATGCAAATTACTGCAGAAAATCCTTTATATATCAAAGCTGAAGATATTCCTGAAGAAATTTTAAATAAAGAAAAAGAATTAATAAGAGAGCAATTACTTGAAGAAGGAAAGCCAGAAGAAATGGTTGATAAAATTATCACAGGTAAATTAAATAAATGGTATGAAGAAGTTTGTTTGTTAAATCAGCCTTTTATAAAAAATGAAGATATTACTATCGAGGAATTTATTAATGAGAAAATAGCTGGTTTAGGAGAAAAAATATCAGTTGGTGGTTTTTGTCGTAAACAAATATAATTATATTTTTAAAGTACAAGATTTTATTATTAATTACTAATTCCTAATAAATGAAAGCAGCCTTAGTAGAAATAAACCAATGGGAAAAACCAATTTATTATTTATTTGATAATTTTGATATAAAGATAAATGAATATGTTGTTGTAGAAACAAGCACTAATATTGAAGTTGGGAAAATAACTGATATTAAGGAGATAAAGAAAGAAGAATTAGATATCTTAGAAATTCAATCAGACATAAAAAATATAAAAAGAAAAGCCACATTAAAAGATTTAGAAAAATTAGAGGATTTTGAAAAAAATAAAGGTAAATCATTTGAGATCTGCAGAACATTAATAGAAAAACATCAATTGCCAATGAAATTAATTGATATTCATTTTTCTTTTGATGATAAAAAAATAACCTTTGCTTTTATTGCGGAAAGTCGAGTTGATTTTAGACAGTTAGTAAAGGATTTGACTAAAAATTTTCAGAAAAACATAAGGTTACAGCAGTTAGGCGTAAGAGATGAAGCCAAAATAAATGGCGATGTTGGTGCTTGTGGTGTTATTCAATGTTGTAAAACTCATTTACGTGAACTTGGTAATGTTAGTGCAGAACAAGCCGAAATTCAACAAGTATCTCACCGTGGTCCAGAAAGGTTATCAGGTATATGTAATCGGCTTAAATGTTGTTTACGTTATGAAAATGAACTATATGATGATTTAGCCAAAAATTTACCAGCTATTGGTACAACAGTAAAGACTCCACGAGGCAAGGGCGAAGTAGTTGAATGGCATGTTTTAAAACAAGCAGTTAATGTTAAATTAGAGGAAGATCAAGATACTATTTTAGAAGTACCAGTGGACAAAATCAATTAATAGTCTTAACAAAGTTTTAAAAATCTTCTATAATAATAACAGAAGATTTTTTTAATTAATTTAATAAATATATGGCTAATAACAATAATAAAAATAAAGCCAATAAGACTACCAATAAAGAAGTGTTACTAATAAAATTAATAATTATTTTTATAATTTTATTGGTGCCTATTATTTTTATGGTTTTAACTACCAGCAATCGATTCTTGGTTTATAAACAGGATGATCAGGTAAAGCAGGAACAAATTGAAGGAGCAAGCATTAGCAACCTTAATAAATCAGCACAAGAAGATTTTGACTTAAATGTGCCAACTGCCAATAGAGGTAATTTAGAAAATGTTGATCAAGAAGAGATTGATAGCTTGTTTAATAATTTAAAATAATTATTTTTTAAAAATTAATTTTAAACCCATGCTTAAAGTAGCAATTAATGGTTTTGGCCGTATTGGTCGTGCTTTTTATAAAGCTGCAATCAATAAAAATGCCAAATTCAAAGTCGTAGCTGTAAATGATTTAACTGACCCTGAAAATTTAGCTTATCTTTTAAAATATGATTCTGTTTATGGTAATTGGCATAATCATAGAGTTTCTGCTACTAAAACCAGTATTAGTGTTGATGGTAATAAAATACCAATTTTTTCTGAAAAAGAGCCTGATAAATTACCTTGGCAAAAATTAAAAGTAGATGTTGTGGTTGAATCAACAGGCTTTTTTACTAAAAAAGAAGGTGCTTCATTACATTTAAAGGCTGGGGCCAAGAGAGTGATTATTTCAGCACCAACAAAGTCTGAAGACATAAATACTTATGTTATTGGTGTTAATGATAAGAAACTAAAAAAGAGTGAAAAAATTATTTCTAATGCCTCTTGCACTACTAATTGTATAGCTCCTGTTGTTGCAGTTTTAAATAATAAATTTGGTATTAAAAAAGCCTTAATGACTACGATTCATAGTTATACTTCCACTCAAAACATAATAGATGGGCCAAGCCAGAAAGATGTTAGAAGAGGTCGCGCAGCTGCAGAGAATTTAGTCCCCACAACAACTGGAGCCGCTATTGCTACCACATTAACAATACCTGTTTTAAAGAATAAGTTTGATGGTATGGCCATCAGGGTTCCTACACCTTGTGGTTCAATGATAGATGTTACTGCGGTTTTAAAGAAAAAAGTAACAGCTGAACAAGTAAATAAAGCTTTTATTGATGCTGAAAAAAACCCTTTGTATAAGGGTGTTATCCAAGTAGCAAAAGACCCTTTAGTTTTAAAAGATATTGTTGGTTCATCTTATTCAGCAATAGTGGAGACACAATTTACAAATGTTATTGGTGGTGATTTAGTAAAAGTTTTGGCCTGGTATGATAATGAATATGGTTATTCCTGCCGTTTAGTTGAAATGGTGGAAAAATTAAAAGCATAGTCATTGTTATTAAAAAGGATGTTAAAGTGTGACAAGAAAAAAATGTCCAAATTGCGGGGAAAATTTGATAGTAGGGCATAAGAATGATAAAGGTATTGTTTCGTTTTTAATAACAGAAAAATATCCGGCAAATGTTTTAGCTTGTGAAAAATGTTGGCATGATCAGCCATTAAATCCTGAAAAGAAAATAAATAACCCTGGATAATATTTATCTAGGGTTGTTAATATTAATAGTTCTTTTAACAATAACCGGATTAGCTGATTAAAGGAGGTTATGATAATGGGGTAAATAAAATTTGTTTTGTGTTACAGACCGTAGATGTCTTAAATCTTAATATTTTTAAATTAAAAACTAATCAAGAAGTTTTTAGACAGATGGGATTAACGATTTATAGTCTTAAGGAAATAAGATATCAAGATCAAAGGATTATTTTAGGTGTTGTTGGTGAAAGTCATTTTTTGTGGATTCAAGGAGTGTTTATGGAATTGTTAGCTTGCACTAAATTAACACAGCAATTACCAAGAGGAGTAGAATTAAGCGAAGTTTTTCATGGCCCAAAATTAAATGGTCTTAATTTTGCTTTGACTGAAAGTAATATAACTTATTCAGTTAGTGTTAGGTTTGAAAACTATGAAGCCAAAGTTCCTGAAATGTTAATGGGAAGTGGGCAGCAGTTAGCATTTGTAGAAGAGAAATTTCCTTTTTTTGTGCAAGATATTGAATTGCCATGCTGGACTAAAATTCAGTTATCTCAAATAAATCAGCAGTTGCTGCTTAACACCAGTCATTCTTATCCTCCTGATTATATTGTAAACACTTGTTCAACTATTGTTTTACCATAAGGAAGTGATATTAACATTGCTTCCTTTTTATATTTTTTATTATTTGCTATAATTTATTTAAGATGAATAAAAAACAATTTATACAACTTGTTGATTATTTATTAAAGAAGGACTTAGTTATAGCCCCTCAATATGATGTTGAGGAAAATTTGCATTTAGCAGAATTAAAAAGTTCTGAAGATATGTACTTGGGTACAGAATTACCTATAGATTCCTGGAAGTTTTTTGTGTTGCCGCCAGATCAGATAATGTTTGAATATCAAGGTGATAAGATGAAAGAAGTTTTGCCTAAAGGTAAAATTCAAATTTTATGCGGAGTTTCAATTTTAGATATGCAGGCTTTAACTTTATTAAATCAGGTTTATGAAAAAGATCCTTATTATCAGACTATAAAGAAAAAAACAATTATTATTGGTACTAGTTTGGTGCCTGAAGGTAATTTAAATAAGTTTTTTGATACTTTTGAGGAAAACAAATTAGAGCATTTACAATTTGATATTTTTTTAGCAGTACAAAAAACAGGTTATAAAATTTTTACTGGTTCTGAAGATGGACAAAGATTATTAGATAAATTTGGTTATAAAGATTACCAACATATTGAATATGCCGGACCTATCAGAGAAGAAGGGCTTGATCAGCCAATGCTTGATGTCAAAGATAGTATGCAAAATTATCATAATCAGAAAATTTGGGATGACTTGGGTAACCGTTGTATCCAATGCGGTAAATGCACAATTGCCTGTCCGGTTTGTTTTTGTTTTCGCATGTATGACCAGGCTTATTTAGCCAATGATTCTGGTAAACGTAGTAGATGCTGGGATTCATGCTTTTATAATGAATTTTCTCAGGTGGCAGGAGTAGCACCTGACGCACCAAAGCATCACTTTATTAATAAAACTGCTGAAAAAATATATTTCTGGTATGAACATCATTTTGTGCGAACACCTGAAAGTTTTTCTATCCCTGGTTGTGTAGGTTGCGGACGCTGTACTAGAACCTGTCCAGCAGATATTGATATTAAACAAACAGTTCAAGATATTTTAAAAGCCAGACAACAAAAAATCAATAAAAAATAATATGCATAATGAATATAAAACATATAATTGTAAGATTTTGAAGATCGAAAATGAAGGGTCTCAATCTAAAAATTTCACAATTGGCAGTCCTTATTCTGATTTTAGTTTTTCAGCAGGGCAATATGTTATGATTTCTGTTCCAGGATTTGGCGAAGCCCCAATCTCTATTTGTTCAGATGCTTCTGAAAGTAAAGAATTTCAATTAACAATCAGAAAGGCTGGCATATTAACTAGTAAACTTCATGATATGAAAAAAGGTGATGTAGTAGGTATTAGAGGGCCATATGGCCGTGAATTTCCTGCTGATTTAGGTAAAGGCAAAACAATTTTGATTGTGGCAGGTGGCTGCGGAATTGAGCCAGTAAGGCCATTAATTTTAGATGCTGTGCATAATCCAAAGAAGTTTGCTAAAGTTTTTGTTTTTTATGGCGCAAGAGATGAAAGTTCATTGATTTACACAAAAGAATATGCAAAATGGAAAAAAGTGTGTGATTTAAATATTACTTTAGATAACCCAACAACTAAAAAATTTAAAAAAGGTGTAGTTACTGCATTATTTGATTTAAAAAAACTGCCAATTGATACTATTACTTATATTTGCGGACCACCAATAATGTATAAATTTGTTATTGAAAAAATATTAAAACAAGGATTTGCTGAGGAAAATATATTTATGTCTTTGGAACGGCATATGGATTGCGCACAAGGAGTTTGCCAACATTGTGCTGTTGGGCCTTATTATGTTTGTAAAGACGGACCAGTTTTTTCTTATGCTGAAATAAAAAATTTCAAATCATGGTTAAGTCCTATATAAGATATGTTAAATAAGAACAATTTAGAAAAAAGTATTCTTATTAGTCTTACTGGAAGCAAGGAAAGAGATTGGCAATCAAAATTAAAAGAAATAGAGCAATTAAAAATTAAAAGAATTGCTCTTTTTTTGGAAATTTTTGATAAAAAACAACGTCCTAAAATCTATCAGGCATTATTAAATTCAGTTATTAAAGAAATTCCTTTGGTTCATATTAAAGATGATATGACAAATAAAGATTTAAGGTTTTTGCAAGAAAATTATAAAACTAAATGTTTTAATATACACGAAAATCATTTTAAATTACTTAATAAATGGAAAGGGTTTTATAAGTATTTATATTTAGAAATGAATTACGATAACATAGTTAATCAGTATGTCAAAGTTAAGAAAATAGGTGGCTTTTGTGTTGATTTATCACATTTTAAGGCAGCTCAGGACAGGGATACAATAGAATTTGATTATATTAATAAAAGAAAAGATATCCATAGGTATTTTAAGTGTAATCATTTGAATGGTTATGATTTTACAAAGAAGATTGACTTACATACTGTGATAAATGTAAAACAATTTGATTATTTGAAGACCTTACCTGCGTATTTGTATGGCCAATATATTGGATTAGAAGTTTTTAATTCTATAAAAGAACAATTAAAATTTAAAAAATATATTATAAATTTATTAAAATAAAAACCCGCCGAGAATTTCCCGGCGGGAGTTTGTTATTTGATGCAATGCTGGACAATATACCGTCTGGCTGCTAAACCAGTAAGTGTTGGCTTGTCCTTGTGTAGATTGATGCCAAGGGTAATATTGAGGTCATTGAGGATCCAGATTTTAAGTTCTTGCTCCTCCACGGCGACAATAAACTGGTTTTTATCAACCTGATGGATGAAATAGTATTTTCCATTATAGCTGATGCTTTGCTTAAAACCGTAGGCCAATGACATGTCTGCAAAATTAGCTGCCTCTAGAAGTTGAATGTTACTCAGTTGTTCTGCTCTTATTTTCCGGGCAAGTTGCTGTGCCTGATTTTGACGCGATTTTACAAGAAGTGCAAAAAAGAAGTGTTTAATTCTTCTTAAAATAATTCCTTGCATAAAACCTGATCTTAAAACTGATACTTCAATTGCTCCCATCTTTTCCTCCTTTAAAATTTGCAATAATAAATTATATCAAATTATTTAACTTTTGTCAAGGTAGGGTTATCTTTTTGACTTTTTATTTGTTATAATATAAATAGTTATGTGTTTATCAATCCCATATCAAATTAAAGATATTAAAGGCAATATTGCTCATGTTTTAGATTATAAAAAGAAAAATAGAGAGATTAACATAAGTATGATGAAGAATATAAAACAAGGGGATTGGATTTTGTCTTTAAATAATTTTGCATTTGAAAAAATAAGTTCTCAAGAAGCTAAACAAATTATTGATTTATATAAATATGAATAAAACAAAAAATGGATTATATTTAGTTTTAGGCACTGCAATAATTTCAGGCTTTGCTGTATTTTTAAGCAAGTTTGCTGTGACAGCGATTGGGGATTCTCATGTCTTTACTACAGCTAAAAATGTGATAGTAGGTTTAATATTAAGTTGTTTGATTTTAACACCCTTTTTGCTGCCTAGATTAAAAAGACTCAATGCAAAATCTTGGTTTAATTTAATTTTAATAGGAATTATTGGAGGATCAGTTCCTTTTCTTTTATTTTTTAAAGCAATCAGTTTAACTAGTTCAATTAATACGGCTTTTATTCACAAAACTTTATTTGTCTGGGTTAGTTTGTTCGCAGTTTGGTGGTTAAAAGAAAAAATTGGTAGATTGCAATATTTGGCTTTAGGTTTATTATTTTTAGGTAATTTTGCTTTGCTTGGTTTTAAATTCATTAGTTTTGGTTATGCAGAATTATTAGCCTTACTTGCTACATTAATGTGGGCAGTTGAATTTGTACTTGCTAAAAAAGTGTTGCGTAATATTGATTCAGAAATAGTTGCTTGGGCCAGAATGTTTTTTGGCTCTTTAATCTTATTAGGATTTATTGGCTATATTGGTAAACTTGGAGATCTAATAATGCTAAATTCTGTACAATGGTCATGGGTAGTCTTAACTTCAATTTTATTGCTTGGCTATGTTTTAACCTGGTATAAGGCGTTAAAATATTTACCAGCTGTAACAGTTACATCAATCTTGGTCTTAGCATCACCATTAACAACATTTTTAAATAATCTATTCATTACCCATAAATATAGTTTAGGACAAATTTTAGGTTCATTTTTAATCTTATTAGCTGGGGGCTTAATATTATATTCATTTAAACAA
>Ga0180438_10001450_pt1 | contig 42117 bp, 39 predicted proteins | sample SS_ome_12_FD_132455 | JGI IMG/M metagenome (GOLD analysis project Ga0180438, IMG submission 132455) | Hypersaline lake sediment archaeal communities from the Salton Sea, California, USA - SS_3_D_2 metaG | ecosystem: Environmental > Aquatic > Non-marine Saline and Alkaline > Hypersaline >...
TAGATCCTTTTTTCGAAGAGAAATTATTTGGAATGTAGGAAGTGTATCTGGATTTAAAAGTCAAGTGAAAGGATGGGTTCGTCAACATGATACCATTCTTTATTATACAAAATCAGATAATTTCAAATTTAATAAGCAATATACTCCGTATCGAGAAGAGTATGTGAAAAAAATGTTCCGATATAAAGACGACAATGGACGACGTTATAGAAAACGGAGAGAGGGAAAACAATATTTAGATGAAAAACCAGGTAGACTAGTTGGAGATGTATGGAATGATATTTACTCTTACCAAACTAGAACTCGCTCTAAAAAGTACCTTGGATATCCTACCCAAAAACCCGAAAAATTACTAGAACGCATAATTCTAGCTTCTTCAGATGAAGGCGATATAGTTGCGGACTTTTTTTGTGGTACGGGAACTACACTTGCCGTGGCTGAAAGGCTAAAAAGAAAATGGATTGGTGTAGATAATAATCCACGTGCTATAGATTTATGTAAAAAAAGATTAAACATTAAATAAAATAACGTATCCACATATAATATTAAAAAACTAATTATAAGGTTAAATTAAATGGCAGAAAAATTCGCATTATTTGCATTTAACGGAGATCCTATGTGTTTTATTCATGTAATTCTGAATGCTTTGGATTTAAAACAAAAGGGCCATGAGGTTAAAGTAATTGTAGAGGGTTCTGCAACAAAGTTAGCAGATCAATTTCAAAATAAGGAAAACCCATTTTTTGACCAATATAATAAATTACAAAATAGTGGTTTAATTGATTGTTTCTGTAAAGCATGTTCCAATAAAATGGGTTCCTTAGAGATGGTGGATAAATTAGGATTTCAAACCTGTGCTGAATTAATGGGGCATCCAAGTATGGGAAAATATATAGAACAAGGTTTCACAATAATTACTTTTTAAGTAGATACTTTGTTAATAAACGCTTAAGAAATAAGAATATGGGTAGATATTGAGATTAATTAAGAAGATTGAGGTTAATCCTTTTTAATAATTATTTTGGAAAGCCCAATCCATTCTTTTGCTTCCTCTAATTTACTCACTATTTTCCTTTTGGGAGATTTAGCTTTGTCTAAAAGAAATGAAAATTCCGTATTTAATGGGGGATTATTGGAAACAATGAATGCAGTTCTATATAATCGGTCATTATCGCGCTTTAAGAGATCTAATATGGTATTTAATGATTCAATTTTTAGAAAGATCGCATCTGAAATATCCACGATTACACAAAGATTTTTTTTTATAGTTTTAGTATTTTCTTCAAAGTCTTTAACAAACCTTTGAGCGACAGGCAGGGGAAATGTCCCAATTGCTTTAATATAAAAGCAAGTGTCGGAAAGCTTTTCTATTTGATACATAGTTTTTCAAATTATAAAGTATCTATTTCTAATATTGACATGTTTTTTATATTAATCTTTTGGTACTGATTTCTTAAGTAAGATTATATTAGTTATGAACCTATTTAAAACCTTGAGGAGAAAACTACAAATTTGATTCACTTAGAATATACTATAAAAAGTTAGAAATTTAAAAGGTTAAAAATGTAAAGGGAAATAATTATACGCCAGTCATCGCTAATGAAATCAACCCATATTTTTTCAATTTCTCGCTTTTTACGAAACCACGAATCATATCTTCTTTAAGATCAATTTGCTCTTTAATTCTTCTCCTGGATCTATGGATTGATAATCCATAAACATCTTCTGCTGCCTCTAAAACCATTTCTGATAAGGTTGGGTGACTGTGAATCGTATCAGTTATTTCATTTATTGTAAGCCCATTCTTCATCGCTAATGCAATTTCAGCGATCAATTCAGGAGCTGCAACACCAATACATGATGCACCTAGTATCTCATCAGTCTCTTCATCTACATTTATCATTAAAAATCCTTCTTCCTCTCCCATACACTTAGCTTTTCCTAGACCAGCATAACCAAATCGTCCAGTTCTTACTTGAATATTGTGATCTTCGAGAAATTTTGATTTGTATCCCACTGAAGCAATTTCATACGCTGTAAATATCGAGCTTGGAACGACATTATAATCCGTTTTAACGGGAAACGTACCAAATCCACCAATACTCGTTAAAGCATTAAAGATTGCTATGTCGGCTTCATAGCTCGCTACATGCGCCAACATTAATCCTCCATTAACATCTCCTATAGCATATATTCCTTTCTCTCCAGTTTCAAGAGTTTTAGAGTCTACGACAATACGTCCTTTCTCAATTTCAATGGTTGTATTTTCAATTCCAATCTCTTGAATACAGTATCTTCTACCAACCGATACTAAACACATATCCGCTTCAAAAGTTAACTTTTCAGCTTTTTCTAAATCACTTTCAGTGACATTCGCATCACATACTGTAGCGGTTATTTTTAAGCCATTATTTATAACATTTAATACTCTTTTTTTTTCATATACCTCTATATCCATAGTTTTAAATTTCTTTTTTAATTCGCGCACAATAGATGGTTCTTCATTTGCTAAAATAGATGATAAATATTCTAAAATTATAATCTTTGACCCGAATTCATTAAAAATATTCGCAAATTCACAGCCTATTACCCCACCACCGATAATTAATAGAGATTTTGGAATAGTTTTAAAATCAAAAGATAAAATGTCATCACTAGTAAGAATTCGCTTATGATCGATATTAAAGGAAGGAATCAATGATGGTGATGAACCTGTTGCTATAATAATACGTTTGGCTTTAACTCTTTTTTCTTCTGTTCCTCTTATAACAAGCTCGAATCCTTTTTCAAGAGATCCACCAATGATACTTCCAACTCCGTAAACTAAATCAATCTTTCTCTGTTTGATTAAAGCCTCTATGTTTTGAATGAGTTGAGAGACAATCAAATTTTTCCGATCGACAGCATTATTGAAATTTGGCTTTATTTCGCATTCTATGTCAACTCCAAAAGCTTTACCATTCGTTTTAATATTCTCAATCAATTTTGCCGAACTGTAAAGAGCTTTAGTAGGAATACACCCTCTATTTAGACAAGTGCCCCCTACCTTATCTTTTTCAATTAAGATTACGTTCGCATCATACTGAGCTGCCCGAATAGCGGCAGGATATCCTCCTGGTCCTGCACCTATTACTGCAATATCATAAATTTCATGACTCATCTATAAAAACACTCCATTTTAAGATTTTCTGATATTTTTCAATTTTCTTTAATAGATTAAGTTCAAACATAAAAAAGAATATTCTAATTATTAACTATGGTCGTATTTTTTCTCGTTCAGACAATTTATTTGAAAGTTCCCTTTTAGTATCTGCGATCGCATTTTCTACTTTATTTATATCTTTAATTTTTTCTGATATTTTGTCTTGAGCTTTAGCAACTTCTCTTTCTTGTTTTATATATTCTTCTTCTGCTTTAGCTAATTTATCCTCAGATGCTTCTTTACCTTTTAACTTAATGTAATTAAGTTGCATTTTTGATAATTTTGCCCATTCTTTTGCAAGATTCAACTTTTCAGCAGATAGCTTTAACCTCTCCTCCGCTAAATCTTTCTCAATATTAGCAATTTTTTTATGAATTTCTGCTATATCTATTTGAATTTTAGCTATGTTTTCATTATATTTTGCATGCTCACCTTCTATTATTAGACCATTTTTAGATAAGTTTAGGATTTCTTGCACTTTTTGCTTTTCTTCTATGAATTTCCTTGTATTTTCTGCTAATTTTAGCTTAGTTTTTGCTAATTCTAATTGATTCTTTGATAAATTTTCACGTGCTTGAGCTTTCTTTAGTTCTTGTTTAGCTAAAACTTCAAATTCTTTAGCTATTATTTTCTCAGAACCAGATAATTCTAAATTTTTACTTGATGCTTTTTCTAAGCTTACTATATCCATTATTATTTCACTCTATAGTCTTAATTTAATTTTTATTAAATGTAATTTTAACCTTTGATCATTAGAAAGATTTGTATAAATAATTTTCTCTCATATTGGAAATATTTGATAATCAATTCTCAAATTATCCTTAATTTTTATACAAAGGTTTAAATATTAAAATGTCCATTATATGAATGGACGTCATGGATATTCATGAACGTGCAACTTCTAAGTGGACACCAAAGTTTATAAAATAATTATGGGTAGAGATGAAATGAATTCAAATATTGAAATTCTTAATGAAAAACAAGTTAATGAGTTATCCAATTTTTTAAGAAAAATTGAGTGTTCTTCTGAAAAAGTTTCTAATTCACTTGATATTGAGAAATTAACTAAAATTATTAGCGAAAAATATGAAAAAGCAATTAGTCAGGGCCAAGTTAAAGCTATCATACACCGAATTTTAGGTTTGACTCTTACGAGTACTGAACGAAGCCAATTATATGAATTACGCCAAAAAATACAAAAATATGAACGATTTTTAACATATTTTAGGGAATGGGGGTATAAATACGATTATGAATTAAAAATAATCATACTTGGTGTAATAGATGAACAATCTGAAATGCTATCAAAAATTTTAAACAAGCCACGAAATTCACCAGACAGAAATATAATAGGGGTTGATTTTTACACTAAACTAATAGATAATTTCGATAAAACCTTAACTAACCTGCAAATTTGGGATGTTTCTAACTACACTCGATTTGAATCTATTCGAAAACAGTACTATAAGGGAGCAGCAGCAGCAATTCTCGTATTTGATAAAAGCAATCAGGAATCGTTTGATCTAACTAAAAGGTACTATATAGAACTAAAGGAGGTTACTGGATTAAAGTTCAGCCGAAGATCAAGGAAGGTGAAGGAGATAAGTATGCCCTTAGCGTTAATAGGGGTAGGCCAGACTAAAAATATTCCTATAGAAGAAATATATTCGACTGCGAAGGATTTTGGAGCCCAATATTTTGATTTTGAAGATATTTACGATGAGAATTTACAGGAAACATTTACTTATTTAGCTTATCAAGTAATATTAAGATTTCAAGAATAACTCAATTTTTTTTTTATTTCTAAGATCGTGAAACAAGCCTTTCACGTAAAAAAGTATTATCTAGATATATATGAAAAACAGATACCTATTCTTGGATAAAAAATATTAAAAAAAACAGTTGAATATATTTTAATTCTTCTTTTTTTCATTTAGATTCTATTTTCAAATCCTTGAAGCTACCTATTATTAAACTTAAACACCACAGATACATAACGATTTTTTGTATTGTAACTTGAAGCATTAAACCTTCAATTGTATTACCTTCAGGACCAATTAAATAGGCGATTATATAGCTAACTAACGCAAATATAAAGAAAATGAAAGGAATAGCGTGCTTACTAGAATAATTTGAAGTTCTAAAGATCATTATCGTGTACGTTATAAATGGAATAAGAGCAAAGAGGAAAGCGCTAGAGGCAAATAAGGTATGTTCAGTAGGATATATATTTGATGGTGTAAAAACGACGCTTATAAACGAAATTGTTGAAATAATTGTGAAAATTAATCCTAAAGTAAATAAAAATTTATCAGATTTCCGCTCACGTTTTTGCCAAGAAATAATAAAAAAGAATAAATATGAAAGAGAGAATATTGTTAAAGAAATTGAAAACAGGATTAAAGATGGTAAATTTGATTCACTAGAATAAGTAATAGTATTACCTAAATCGCTGAAATAGTTAAGGAAAAAGGAATATCCTATAGAACTCGGATCTATTTGTATGCCTCCAGGATAAAAAAGCATTGCAATAATTGTTAATACTACAAATTGAGATGCCCCTGCAATTATAAACAGGAATAAGAATTTTTTCCATTTATTATAATTCAAATTATCATAACCTACTGGAAGAAATTTTTTTCTAAAATGGATTTCAAGAAAAATAATATATGCATTAATTTTTAAATCTTGACGTTTTTGTAAGCAATAGAATTAATACTTTTATAAAAATAGGGATATAGGAACTTATAAAGAGATAACGTATCGATTTTTAGGTTATGAATTTTAAATGGGAACGGAGGGAGTTGAACCCCCGATCTACAGGTATCCACGCACATTATTTGCTTATAGGATCTGGAGCCTGGCGTGCTACGACTACACTACGTCCCCAAATTAAGACTTCAGATAATGATAATATTTATGATGAATAAAGCAATTTATATTTTTCCTAATATCAAATACTATTAGGGAAGGAATTTCCTGATCCTAAATAACATGTGAATGCATTATAAAATGGTTTCTTAAATAAAATATAAGGAAAATAATTTCAACTTTTTTTATCTTGTTTGGTATTACAAAAAGGGCATACTTCAGCATTATTACCTATTTTTTCTCCACAAGCAAAACACATATTTTCGGTTTCACCAAATTGAATTTTTTTATCCGTTACTTTTATTTCCTTATTTTGCTCTGTATAGCGTTCCTTCTTAGGCATTTTTATCTCACAAAATTAAAATATCGTAACTTTTTATGATAGAGAAAATTGAATAAAATCTTTAAAAGAATTGGAGACCAATATTTACTACAATTCATTATATAAATAGTATAAGCATAAAATTTAAGAGTTTAAAACAATTTCTAAACTATAATAAATCAACTATAATGTTATAAATAACTAAACTAAAAAATAAATTTTTGTGTGTAATAAAAAATGCCGGGAAGTCATGGTAGTTTAACGAAAGCTGGTAAAGTAAAACAGCAAACTCCGAAGATAGAACGAACGGGAGTTAATTCAAGTAATAAAAAACCCCCAAGAATGAGATTTAGACAGCTCTATAATCAGCGGGTTAATAAAGGCAAGTATGGTGGTCAATCTAATTCATTAGGCGCCAAAAGAGCCAATTTCTCAAGATAAATATCACTTTTTCTTTATTAATTTATTACGCCGATTTTTTTTAATTGGTTAGTTAGAATTTGACTTTGTTTATAATAATAGGCAGAGTTATTACTGTCTTTTGCAAGGAGATCATAATAATCACACATTAACAAATTCCATCGTATAGACGTCTTAATGCCAGAAATCTCTTTTAAGTTTATTGAAATATTCTTTTCAATCCTTTTTAAGAGAAATAAAGCTTTTCGAGAATCTATCCTATGATGGATATAAAATTCAGCTAACTCTAAAATTAGATCTAAAAAGAGGTATGCATGTTGCCTTTCATCAAAATCAATTCCAACAGAATCAATGGCAGTCCTAAGCATTTTTTGAGCTTGAGACAGATTTCCCTTTTTTTTGAACAATCTTGACCTAAGGAGATAATATTTTAGTTTTACTTTGGTTGATGTATTTATAATTTGGAAAGCTTGTTTAAAACTATTTTTAGCCTCTGCAGGATGATTTTCTTCTTGATTAATTAATCCTACATAAGTGTATGCTAATCCTAAGTACTCATCCCGATTTGAAGAAGCTTCTTCATTTTCGAGAAAACTAATAATGATGTTAAAATGATTAAGAGCATCAATTAATTGATTAGTAGAATGATACCATTTCCCTAGTTTATAATGAATTTTTAGAATAAACTCTATTGGTACCTCTCCTGATTTTGCAACACCTAACGCGCTTTGTAAATAATTTAAGGCCGTTTCATTTTGGCCTAATAAAACAGCAATTTTATGTAATTTTAATAATATAGCTACAACAATTTTCTTTTGCCGATTTTTATTAAAGATTTTTAAAGAGCGATTTAATAGTTCAGCTGCATCATCAAATCTATAATTTTTTAATAAATCTTCCGCTTCAGTATAGGCATTAATCGATTCAATGACTTCAAAATTTGAAGGTGGGGTATTAAATAAATCATTATGAATTTTATATAATTCAGTTTTTGTAATACTGCTTTCATAATGTAAAGCTGTAAAAGGGAAATTATTTTGGTCTTGTTCAAAACCATTATTCTGTAGTTCTCTTTCGAAGTTGAATTGCATATAATCAGCTTGATTTATTTCTGCGAGGTTAATGATATCTAAAACAGAGTTTAGAAGATTTCTAGCAAATTTAACCCAGTTCTCTAAATATGTTTCAAGATTATTTTCTGATTCATTGAATAATTTAGCTATTAAAAAAGGAGTATAACAATCAAATAGGGATCTTATATAAAATTTATTATATTCTAAATCTTTAAAATATGAGAAATAACCTTTTTCTAATACAAAAAACTCATCAAAAGATTCTTCGTTTGAAAAAAACAAGGTTTCAGAGGTTCTTAGTTTCGGTACACCTTCTTTAAGTTCCCAAGGAAGATTAAAAGTAGGTTCTAATCGAACTTTTTTTAAAACAGTATTTACGTTCTCGACAATTAAAAAATCATCTTGATTAAGATCACTTTTTTTATTCATAATAGAAATTCTAATTCGATTTATCCAGGTGCTCTCATTTTCATTTGTAATAACCTCAGGCATTAAGATATTTAAAAAGTCTAAAAGTTCTTTTTCTTTACCTTTCACTGGGAAATTATGTTCTAAAGAAACTTTTAGTGCTAAATCTCTTAACATCTTCAAAATATACAAGATACTTTTTAGCGTATTTTGATTTAAATCCCATATTTTAAAGGCTATACAAACTTTAAAGCTCACCATTTCAAATGGTATGTTGAGCCTTACTGGTAAAGATACTGGAAACTTAATTGTAAATAAGACAAGTTTATCCTTTCTTAAACTAAATCGAAAATAATTTTCAATGGTGCCTTCTATTTTAAAGCCATTTTTTTGAATAAGTTGCTTTAATTGATCTATTTCATTTGAAGAAAAAGGACGAACAGACATTAATAATGATTTTAAAGTAAATTCCCTTAATAAACTAATAAAGAACGCAAATATTAATCTTTCTACAAGGAAATATCAATTATAAATATGTGAATTTATTTGTTAAAATTGAATAAAATGAAAAAGGTTTTGAAATGAAATCATGGATATTGCAAAATTTAATAAGGAGTTATCATATAAGGTTGCGAAAGCAAACGGGTTAGAAAAAAATAATAAACTTAAGGAAGCCATTGAAATTTGGCTTAATGTTTCTGAAATGGCTCTAAAAATGTCTAAAACCCCTAACTTGGAATTTTCCTATAAATCCATGTTAATAGAAAAAACAGAACAAATAATTGCCCATATAAAGGATTTAAAGTCAAGATTATCAGGTCAAAAGGAAGGAAAACTAATCTCAAAAGGATTGATCTCTTCTAAGATAGAGTATATCGATGAGGATGAGGATATTCAAGAATCACATCCCATAGCAAAACAAGCTCCATTTACCAAGAATTCTAAAATAAACAATGATATTGATATAATTGAAGAGAGTGATATTAAAAATTTACCAATTGGATTTAAAGAAATTAAACCTAAAATAGATTTTAAAATTGTAACCCCTCATGATGAAAACTATGTTAAAGATATGCTAAAAAAAGAAGTTGATATGGATATCTTTAAGCACAGTAATACCGAGGAAAATTCCTCGCAACGTGTTGAATTTGAGCAACCTATAGATAAAAATAAAATAATTTGTTTCGCATGTGGTACTGAAATACCCTCAAAATCTAATAAGTGCCCCAATTGTGGAACAAATTTAAAAAAATAATCAATCTAAAAATTATAGAATTTTTCAGCATCCTTTAATGAAAAAATAGCAAATCGTTCGGATCTTTTTCTCTTTAATGTTTGCCAACCTAATCTAGTATCTTTAAGTGCAAGCTGAGTTTTATATAGACTCATAATCTCATAAAGTTTCTCTCTATAATTTGCGATTTTAACTTTGATTTGCCTTTCCATTGGAAGCTTTAATACATTATAAATAGCATACACGTAAAATTCTGTATCTTTTAGGTTTAATTCTAAAGCACTTTGTTTTGCAATTGTATGCGTAGCTTGGTGATCTGGATGATTATTATTATCGCTTGGTAAAACAATTCTATGAGCATCCTTGATTACATTTTTTGCTAATTTAACACCTAGATTGATCTGATTTTTCGCATCTTGGTCATGAAATTCGAATAAATGAACATGTTCAGAAAGAAAACCAAAAGCTTTTGAAACTTCCTTGGCTTCAGTAAGACAAATTTTAGCAATTTCATCCTCCGTCAGATTTAAAAAATCTTTGGCATACTTTTCTAAAAGCTGACCATGTTCTTTTCCCCATGAAATTAAAACCCGATTATCAGTGACATAAACTATATGAAGTTCATGACCTTCATCCATCCATTTTAAAATAGAACCCCCACACCCATAGACCTCATCATCAGGGTGAGGTGCAAATATAACTATTTTCATAAGTTAATATATCTTTTTTAATTAGATTTTGAAGAAAAATTATTTAATTGTAGATCTTCCATTATTAACAATTTCCTCATATTTCTCGATAGCTCTCTGTCTCCATATTGTATTCCATCTTTTAAAGCCAGATTTCACATATTTTTCTCTATTGTAAAAATCGTATGAGACCCAGTTAAATAATAGAAAGTAGCGTTTCGCACCACTTTTTGTAGTTAACCTTTTAGACCGAATTCCTAAATCATTTCTCAAATGGTCAAGATATCTGTTCTCTACAGCATCTTGAAGTTTACCTTCAATAATTGCAGGCTCATAGTTCACACCCTCCTCGTTGAAATATGATCTGAGCTCATCGAAAATGTTCCCTCTACATAGGAGGATTTTTTCTTTTTTATGATCGAAATTTAATTCCTCAAGGGCTTCCTTGACAATTTCCACTACTCTTTTTAAAGGCGCTTTATTTTCCCAACTCTCTTTTTTAAAGAGCTCTAATGGGATTTTTTTAAAAAGTAATTGGTCAGTTTCTTTTCTTAAAAAACCAATAAATGCATCTCCAACCAAATCCCCTGTCCCAGCATCGTCAATTTCTATAGTCATTTTCTAAAATCAATCTTCTACTCTATTTGTTTCATTTGTTAAAATTTGGTAATTAATTTCAAGTTTTAGTTTTTAAAAAGAAGAAATCATATAGGTTTACGAGTCAATTCATTCTTTCTTAGAGTCATTGTCTCTCTAAGAGTTTTAAATTCTTTGGGATAATGAAAATATGTGATTATCCAAAAAGCACTACCGAAAAGTTGCACTAAAAGTACGATTGATATCGCAAGAGGCAATAACGATATGTCATTTTCAATCAAAGAGGATAAAAGTAAATTACCAATTATCGCTCCAAAATTCACCATTAATCCATTAAAAGAATTAGCAGTACTCCTCAATTCTGGTACATTCACTTCTGAATAAATAGCATATATATTCCCTTGGGATAAATTAATGAAAAAATTTGCAAAAAACCCGATTATGATAAAGAATATCCATGAAAATATAATTTCTATGACTGATGTTGTAAAAAACGGAATCAAGTAAAATCCAAACAGAAAAATCATTCCTATAATAGAGCCAAAAATTGAAATTAAAATTCTACCTTTTAACTTATCCGATTTAACATATGAATCACCTAATTTTCCTCCCATAATTGTTCCTGGAAGTGTGCCTATCCCAGCCAACAAATATAAAGTAGTTGCTATAAGACCGGGATCTTCTGCTCCTGAGATTTTATTAGTTAAATAGAAAATAGCCCAAGTTCCAAGCGTAGCTGAAGTTATTCCTTGACATAATACATATAAAAGGATAGATATAACTGATTTCTTTTTAAATAAGTCTTTTAAGTTTCTAATAGTTATTTTATAATCATAGATTAAATCTTCACTCTCTTCTTTAAACTCTAATTCAGCACTTCCCTGTTTTGGATCTATTCCACAAATAATATAATTTATTAAAGTTAAAAATCCTAAAATAAATCCCAAGCCATAAGCAAACCTCCATCCAAAAGGTCCAGTATAGCTTCCTAACAAACCTCCAAAAATTATACCCATACCACTACCTAACATCAATCCTAACTGCATTATTCCATATTTTTTACCTCTCTCTGAATGGACATAAAAATCACTAATAATTGAAAATGCAATAGGCAAGAAAGAACCAGTTCCGAAGGCTGCAATTGCAATAGTTATTGTAAAAAAGATATAGTTTGGAGATAACGCAGTTAATAAATATGCGAATGTCCAAAGAAAGTTAGTAATAATAAACATTTTTTTTCGGGAAAACTTTTGGGAAAATCTACCTCCAAAATAACCAAAGATCAAAATACTAATTGAGCTTATTAATAATGAAAGTGCTACTACGACCCCTATTCCAAAATTAGTAGCACCAGGTAGATATATCAATAAGTTTTCAATATTTACCGGAATTATCCCCACTAAAAAATATATCATGAAATATAGACCCCATAATGAGATAAAGGTTTTCTTTCTCCTTTTTTCATACTCTAATTCGGTCAAAAACATCGCTCCCCTGAAGTTTAAATTATTTTTGATCAAAAAACCTAATAATATTACTTTACTTTGAATTATAATATATATCTTTCTCTATGTGATTATATATGGCAGATTAACATGGATGCAGAATTTATAATTATTGGAAATGAAATTCTTATAGGAAAAACTTTAGATTCTAACTCAAACTGGATGGCAAAGCGAGTTACTAAATATGGACACCGAGTTAGAAGAGTAACAACTATAGGAGATGACCTTGATATAATTTCGGATACGATTAAAGATGTATTAAGCCGTAATCCCGATTTAGTTATTATATCTGGCGGGATGGGGCCAACATTTGATGATATGACTTTGGAAGGGATTGCTAAAGGTTTAAATAGAGAATTGAAATTAGATGAGCATGCTTATAATATGATTAAAACGTCTTATGAAAAAGCTCATAGGATAGGCTTACTACAGTTAGAAGGTATGACTAAGGAAAGAAAAAAGATGGCATATTTACCAGAAGGCTCAATTCCGCTACCAAATACTCGTGGAACAGCCCCAGGAGTGAAGATTAAGCAAGGCGAAACCACAATTTTTATACTCCCAGGGGTTCCCGCAGAAATGAAAGCAATGTTTCTTAATGTTATCATACCTATTTTAAAAGAAAAAGCAGGTAAATTTATAGAAAAAGGATTTCTATTTGAAGGAATTGGAGAATCACAGATTGCTCCATATGTCTCTGAACTAGAACATAAGTATCCACAATTATGGATAAAGACTCATCCAAGAATTGGCTTATCGGTTGAGGTTGAGCTTTCAATTACGTCATTTAACGTGGATAATGGCGAGGAATTAACTGATAAAGCTTTGATGGACATAAAAAAAATTATACTCACCCTTAATGGTAAAATTAAGAATAGAAAATAGTTGTTTTTGATGCCACCTCACAGGTGGAATACTCAATAAACACCACATATAGTGTTTCTATTTATTTCATTGACACCATTAAAATTCCGAGACTTCAATATGTTCTACATTCTCGGAAATATGAACTTGCCCAGGTTTCTTTTTATCAATAGACCCTATGATCCAATTATTTATCTTAGATTTTTTTAGAGTATTTGAGAATCCGTCCGCATAATTATTAGCAACAGATAATAACATTCCCCCAGCAGTTTCATGACATTTACATTCATCATAAGCGTATCCTAATTCTTCGGAAAGATCTCTTGCCAATTTAATATATGGAATCTTATCTAATTTAGCGGAGAAACTTGAGCTTTGAAGCATTTCTTTTGCATGACCAGCCAATCCAAAGCCTGTGACGTCTGACATAGCATGAATAAATGAAAAATCTTGATAACTATGAATTGTCTTTATAACATGCTGATTTGGGGTAGTCATAACCTTAACGGCAATTTCAATAGCTTTAAGTAGCTCAGATTTTGAATAATGAGCGAGTAAATCAGGCATATCCTTAAGAATCCTATAAGATGCCATAATAGCTTGTATACCTATAGGTTTAGTAAGAATTAATTTATCTCCTAACCGTACACCTTGTTTGGGAATTATTTTGGTTTTTTCGACAAAACCAGAGGCCTCTCCTCCAATAAGTGGCCATTCCGAGTATATTGTGTGACCTCCTACGATCTTAGAATTAATTTTTTTCTCCATAAAAAATTTAATCCCTTTAAGGATGCCTTCAGCGATAGTCATCGGGGTAGTTGGTTGGATTGCGAGAAAAACTAGCATTCCAGAAATTTCCGGTACATTCATGGCAAAAATATCATTCGTGACATTACAAGCCGCGATTTGACCCATAATTTCAGGCTCATCTATGATTGGTGTAAAAATATCAAGATTTTTCACTAGTACAATATTACTATTGGGTACAGGAATAATAGCAGCGTCTTCAGCAGTACTTGGTAAGCCTACTTTTCGTAATAATTCTTCCAAATTGTCTTGACCAAGTTTGCAACTTCATCCATGAATTTTAACCTGTGCAGTTAATCGATATTCAATCTTTTCTTTCATTTTCACCTCATATCTCTTTCTTTTTTAGTGAATACAATATTTAGTAATATTACAGAAAAACTATATTCATCTGATTTATCCTATTTATTGTTATTAATTAAATTTTTAGTTTTAAATTATTGAAATATTAAATAAATTAATCTAATAATGTTATAACAATATTTCCTAAGGCTAATTAAGATTAAAATTAAAGTAAATTTCATTCCTAGATCAAACGGTTTTTATTCTTTTGGATTTAGAGATAAACATATTTAATTTTTTATAGCAGAAATAATGAAATCTTATGTATCTAAGATAGAGGTTGGTCTAATTCAGTTTATTTTAGGGGAGTAAAAGATCAATCCTTTTATTGTTCTTTCGATTAATATCAAATGGGTCTTTATATAATAAATTAAGATTAACCTCATCCACAGTAGGATCTGCTAAATTTTTCTTTCCAATTGCATTGCGATTAATCTTAAATACGTAGTTAAACTTAAATACATTTCCTGGCTTTAATTCTCTGATATGCAAATATTTAGGAAAACTTTCTTTTTTTAAAAATTCTAAATAATCTGGTGTCTTAAGAGATATTTGTACATCACGGAAATGTAAATTTGTGGGATTATTTAATTTGAAGTTAAAAAAAATCTTATTTCCTATAGTTTTTATGTTTTTAAAGAAAAGTAAATCTTTTGATTCAATTATATCTTCCATTTTTGGGGTGTATAAATTATCTTTAATTACTTTTGCGTTTAATTTGTTCTTATTAATGAATCTGACCAAATTTTGTTTGAGAAGTTCCATGTCTAGCTCCATATATGAAGCCAAATTTTCTAATTTAATAGGATTTATAACGTCTAAATAGTATTTAATTTGATTCAAATAAATTTTATCAGTACTTTTACGAGTAAATTTCTTGAGACGGTTAATGAGCATTTCTTTGGCCGCTACAAATTTAGTAACAGTGGGTCGTATCATTTTATTGAAAATGTTATTATCTTCAGGTAATTTCCCGATAATATTATCAATTTGATTTTCATAATCTTCAATAAAACCTTGAATCTGTTTAGTATTCATTTCTATAAGTTTTTTAGCATCTGTGAATTCTGCTTTCTTCAATAAATTATCTAATTTAAGATCAATACTTGGAAAGTTATCATTAAATCGTTTGAATCCATCTATTCCAAGAGATATAATGGATTGGATATGTCCTTGAAATAAAATAGAACTTAATAAATTAATTTTTTGATCATCCACAGTCCCATTTGCATGTTGTATCTCGTAGACGATTTTATCTTTTATAGATTTTATTTTTCTATCAGAATCTGCTAAATATTCTTGTATTTCAATTTTAACAGCAACCCAATTACTCACAAGATCTTTAAATAATTCGTTAAATTCTACATTTTGAACTAAAATTTCTCTTATATCGTCGTCTAATCTAAATAAATAATTTCTTAGTTGCGTGATTTGACTAAATATTTCTTGAATCTTTTCATCCTTAACATCTCCAGATATTAAACTCTCAAGATGTCCGGGAAAATCGTACTCTTTGAGAAATTCATATTGTGCTTTCAAAATATTAATACGATCCCCTAATAATTTAACCTTATTCCGAAGACTAACAGTAAATTCTGCTTTTTTCTCTTCAAAAATTTCTGAAATAAATCCTTTTATAATACTTAATTCATCAATGATAGTTACTTTTGTTTCTTCCCAATCTTCTATTAAGTTAAAAGCTAAACGTTTATATTCAAACTTGTTAAGCCTATTATTGAATTTCTTGATTCTTTTTAAAATTTTTCTATAAATTTTATCTAATTCAATTTCTGTATCGTGAAATTTAAAATGTTTTATATAAGAATTCATTTTTTCTCTAAATTGGGCAGGAATTTTTTGAAATTCCCTAATTCTTTTATGAAATAATTCCAATTCTTCATTTACGATAAAAATAGTATCCTTTACATCTTTAAAGCTAGACGTTATGGTATCTAGTGTGAAAATGATTTCATTTTTTACATCAGGATCGGTTTCAATTTTATAAATATTCTCCAATTCTATATAAATCCAGACAGCAATCTTTATACTATCTAAAATGAAACAGATATTTCTAAGAAGGGTAATGGCCTTTTTTCTTTCACGCCAATATTTAGATTCTAACTTGTATAACATTTTTGTAATTTCATTTTCTATTTCAACTTGATATTCTTCATAGAGGCGTTTAAAAACTAAAGCCACGCCATCACGGACATTTTCGGATGGATTTTCAAACTCATCAAAAACATAGTTAAAAATTTCCGTGATATTATTTTGACTTAGATGATATAACGCATTTATAATTACATTTCTAAAGTCAAAATCTCCACTATAAAGGGAATTAATTAAATTTGCCCATATCTGATCAAAATTATTCTCTGAAATAGTTACTAGAGAATCAATCACCTTTAATTGGATTCTATAATTATCTTCTTTTAATAAATTTATTAATTTAGGAATTATAGGAATGATTTCAGATGATTTTTCTTTTCCGATTTCCCCGAACAACCATATTATTAACTCTTTAACTCGTGCATCCTCATTATAAAGAAGATTTAATAATACATACATTATTTTATCTTTCGAAAGAAAATATGTACCCAAAATTTTTAATAACTCAGCGGAGGATCGTGCTACATCATCATCTTCATCCCTAAGATTTATAATTACAATGGATAATAACGGTTCTAAATCCTTAATTTTAGTGTAATCTTGATTTAAAATCTTCTTTACCGTCTTTATTACTTGAAGTTTGACATTCCAATCATTATCCATAAGTTTTTGAGTAAACTCATCGATTATAGCGTAAAGTTCTTCTTTATCTATATGAAGCGAAAGAATTAGTTTTCCCATAATCTGTACTGCCAATCTCCTATTAGATGCCTCTTGGTCAAAAAGTCGCGTTCTTATTTTCTTCATTAAATCAATTAGTAAATTAGGACGATAAAGAGAAATCTGATATAAAATTTCTAATGCTTCTAATCGTATCCAAGAATTTAAATCGTTTATTAGATTAGAGATATTTTTTACAGTTCTTAAAGCAATTGATGGTGATTTATCACAGACTCTATTCAATAACACAAGCGTTTCATAAATGTATTCCTTATCTGAAATGTTTGGATTTTCAATTATTTTAAAAATCTCTTCTGCTGCCTGTTCATAATCACCGTTTAATATCAATTCTTCAATCTTCTCGAAATCCAAGGTTAATACCACTATTTACTATGTATAATCTTCCAAATCTTAAATAAAAATAACAATTTCCAATATCAATTTTGATGTTTAACTATAAAAATGTAATTCACAATTAACATGAAAATAAGATATTTTAAAATTAAGTACGCTCTAAAAGAAATTTACAAAAAAAACAAAAAAAATTTTTAGTAAAGCTCAAAAGTTAATCATTTAACTCAATAATAGCAGTCCCCGGAGCTGCGATTCTTTCTCTATAGGTTAGAATACCCTCTGGAACTATTTTAGTTTTCACTAACCCTCGTTCAATATCTTTTTCAGAGATATATCCCCGTTCCCCTGCTTCAAATTGTTTTATGATATTTCCATCTTTATCTTTTATATCGACATTCGTAAATGTGGTTTGTACTACATCAAAATAAATTCTTTTTCCCTCAAACTTTTTTACTTCCGCTTCTGTTACGAGAAGATAGACGACCCCATGGAATGGATTGCACCCTATAGCTTAATCACTAAGGGGATGATTGTAGTGATTTGACGATACATTATTAGAGCAACTTAAAGATTATCATTATTTAATTGGTCTAACATTTTTTATAATTTTAATAATATTTTCGATTTTTGATATGTATAATAAAGGTATTTATCTTAAAATTCATTGGTGTGTGCGTTTTTTATTTGTATTACCGTTACCATTTGAATCAAAGTTTTCATGTTAACTCATTTAAATATGTAAAATTCAATAATCCACTTCTCTCCTCTAATATTTGTTTGTCTATGTGCTCATTATTAATGTTTTATACCAAACCAATATTATAAAATTTGAGGATTTATATTGGGAATTAATAATTGCAGGATTAATGATAAAGTTAAGAATTTTGAGAATAGAAAGCAGAATACCATGGAGATTTATACATCTTTGCAATTATTAAATGATCTTAAAAAGGAGGTTACAAAAATTGTATCTCTGGAATTGTTGAGCAGGGGCATTTTATCTAATGAGCGATTAAGCATAATTTTAGGTCAAGCGAAAAGCCATATTGCACATTTATTTAGAAGGATTAAAAATGATTCTAATTATTTAATAACAAGTGAATTCTTAGAGGGATATATAGATAATCTTATATTAAAATATGGAAAGAGGAGTTTTGGAATTATTGAAAAGATAAAATATTATAAAAATTTAAACGATCCTCTTGATAATTATTTAGATCGTCTTAAGTATTCTCATCCACAGCTTATCAGAGACTTTTTTAAAGTTATTGATACTAAGGATAAAGCGTATTGGCTTGGTTTTATATATGCAGATGGTTCGATCTATCGTTCTTGTGAAGGGGATGATTATAGTAGATTTGGGATCACAATTGCTCGAAAAGATAAAATCTTACTTGAGAGATTTGCTAAAGCAATTGGATTTAATTCTAAGTATATATCACTATATGAAAGAAAAAGGATAAAAAAAGGGGTTGAGAATACCTATGAGATGGTTAAATTAGAATTTAAGAGCAAGGAATTTACCTATTATCTTAAACAACTTGGAATTATGCCGAAAAAGACATTTAAAATCCAATTACCTGATTTAGGAAGTAGGGAATTAAATTTAGCTTTTCTTTTAGGTTTTTTTGACGGTGATGGGAGACAAGGATTTACTTCACTACGATCTGCCAATAAGAAATTCTTAGAACAGATAAAAGATCGATATGAGATTCCCTTTGATATTTATTATGATAAACATAATCCTGGGGCTTTTACTTTGAGTTTGGGAGGTACTTTATTTAATGAGATGATGTTAAACTATGAAAATAGTCTTCCTCGAAAAAGGAAAATCTTTACTATAAATAAATTCAAAACAATAGAATTAACAGAAGATTTGCTCCAAAATTTAATATGGGAAATGCCTTTATATGTAATTGCTAGAGAATATGGCTTATCTCAGAGCACATTAAGTAGGTTAGTTAAAAAGTATGGATTGAAATTACCGCCTAGTACATATTGGAGAGACAATTTTTTTTTAGGAAAAGAAAATCAGAAAAATTTTAAGGACTTCTTTAAATTTTTTAAAGAAAACTCTAAAGAGGAGTTAAGTTTCTATTATAGATCTTTTCCATTTAATGCATCATCAAAAATTAGAGCTTGGGTCTATAAAGCAAAAAAAATAATAGAAGATATATAAAAAAATTTTTTACATTAATATTTATTCATTTAATTCGATTATTGCAGTACCTGGTGTAGCAATCCGCTCTCGGTATGTTAGAATTCCTTTTTCTACATTTTTTTCATGTATAAGCCCTCTTGCAAAATCTTTTTCGGAGATATACCCACGCTCGCCCGCTTCAAACTGCTTTATAATATTACCTTCTTTGTCTTTAATATCCACATTGGTTATTGTAGTCTGTTTCACATCAAAATATACTCGATTGCCTTCAATTTTTTTCACTTTCGTCTCTGTTATCAAAAGATCATGACATCGAACAAAGCCCCGCATCTCTACACTTATCTCAATTAATTTACCATATTTCCCTTGCTCAAGAAAATCTTCAAATAGTTTAGTTATAAACCCGAAGCTTAAGAGACCATGAGCTATTACCCCTTTTAGTCCTGCTCTTTCTGCAATCTTATCACTGGTGTGAATAGGATTTGTATCCCCCGAAGCTTTAGCATATTCTTGAAGTAAATCCCTAGTTATTCCCTCAAATTCATTTCTAATTGTTTGCCCAATCTTTAAATCTGATATCTTAACCATCTTAATACCCTCCTTTGCGAATACCAGCTGTTATCGTGATTTTACAAACTGGTTCTTCATTTTGGTTTTTAACATTTACTAGAAATTCTGTAAAAAGCATCATATTCTCCTCTATTAACCATGCATTCGTGCATTTTCCTGTTACTGTAAGTTTATCGCCTTGTTTTACATCAACACATCCATCCCAGTTATATCGATTGCCTGCATGTAAAAGTTTACCTGGATCCAAAAAGAGTCCTCGTTCCTTACCGTCTTGATTCAGTTTAAAGCCTATCAATAATTTATATATAGCCTTAATGGTATAGTAATTTGCAAAACCATGACAAGCAATTACTCCATTTTCTTCAGAACCAACATACTTTGGATCTGTTATTCCATAAATGTTAGCAAAATTAACTAGGTTTTTATACCTTATGCTTACAGATACAGAACCCGGAATTTCCATACCACTTAAATTTTGGATTAAGAAATCGGCATTCTTTTTCATCTCTTGAACATCCATAATACTTTCACTCACATTTAGTTTAATATATGGTTATTAATTATAACTAAATTTTAGTTTAATTAAAATTTTAATTATAATCTCAAAAAAATAATGTCTTCATTTTTCATAGAAGATCAGAATAATCATTACAGGTTGTAGTTTAATAATGGCTTATTTTAGAGTAGATTTTATTTTGAGAATTATTAATTTTAAAATATTTCATTATTCTAAGATTGGAAGAGGCACCATTTAGAAGGACACAATCAATTTGGTATTTATTTATTAAGCCAGGTAAATATGAATCAATTGGTTTGGATAATTTAAATGAGTCTTCTTTTGAACTAAAGTCTGCTAACTTTCCCAAGTTCTTCAATCTTATATATTCCTTACTACTTAATTCTTTAATGACTTTATTATTCCTATCGATTATTCCATCGACATTCTTAATGAGAAAACAAATCTTCATATTTAATTTATACGCTAAATAAAGTGTGATTGAATCAGAGGATATATTCCACGAATGAACTAGAATATCATTTTGACGAAGAAATTTATATGGTAAGAAAATAGTAAAAATTTTATTAGCTTTTTTAATTTCTTCAAGGTTTTTAGTTCTTTTAACCCGAGGAAAGTATCTGCTAATCTTTTTTCCATTTAAATCCATCGAATAAATAGCCATCCAATGAGAAATGTCATCTCCAATCGAAAATTTTTGGTCTAATCGTCTGATGAAATTTGCATATGAACCTCCTCCAGCAATTAACACAATTTTATGGATTATATTCCGTTCATATAAGCTTGTAAGCTGAGAGATAGTGGATATTAAGTTTTTACGGTTTTCAAAAATTTTTCCTCCCACTTTAAAAATTGCTTGATCGATTAACATACGCTTACTATTTTATTGATTGAAAATAATATGCTCCCGCAATAGCAAATGCTGAGGAGCTGATTTTTTCGGGAATTTTTGTTACCTCATCATAATATTTAATTTGACTATAACCTAACTCATTTAACACTTTCTTAATCAAAAAGTCAGCAGATAACCCCGTAATTATGAAAGGGATTGATTTTTTAAATTCAGGCAAACGCTTATGAAGAGACTTTATAAACAACTGCATTTCACTTTTTATAAGTTCAAGTTGTTTTTGATAAATATAATGAGCGATAGTAGTTAATTCTTCTTTGGAAATTGTTTCAATATCCATACATATAATTCTAGATAATCGTGCATAACAGTTTTCTAAAGATTTTGAACGATTATCTGCTGTTTCGTTAATATATTCTTTCTCAGAGATGTTTTGTAATATAAGATGAACATCAGAAACTAATGCAAATTTCTCAAATGATATCCTAATTAATTTGCCTTTATAGGGAACAAAATGAGTAATTGAAGGGATTGTTGCTCTTAATCCACCGGTATATATTAATTCATGATACATTATCCTTTCAACGTCATTTCTCCCAACATTAACGGGTATAGAATTTAAAATTGGAATGATATCTATTGTAGTTGATCCTGCGTCTATTAAAATTGCTTTAGAAACATAATATCCTAAAAATAATGCCGTTGAAACCCAATTTGCCGCAGCAATAGAATGAGGATTATGCAACACTTCAGAAAATTCAAGAAAAATCCCATCAACATTAATAAAGAACATTTTTTCCTTGTCAAAGACTTGTTCTAGCGCTTTTAGAATAGTAATTATCCCTTCTCGCTTAGTTTGAAATGCATCGGATAATTCTGCGGTAATTGTAATAGAAATAATGTCTATAATATCAAGTGTAAAATGATTTTTAATTAATAATTCTTCTTCTATTCTTTTGAACATCTGGGTTATATCGTTTACAGTTTTCTCCCAAAAAGGAAAATATTCGATATAAGTGAAACTCTTTGAAATTGTTTCTTTTTTAAACTGAATTAATGCTGATTTTGTGTTAGCTCCACCTATATCAAGACCTAAAATATTCATACAAGGATTATTTATTTTTTACGTCTCTTTATTTTTTCTAATAATTCAATTATAATTCCAAATTTCTCTTCAGTATCCATGTAATTAAACCTAGTATAAAGAATTTCTCCTGCTTGCAATACTTTTATTCCTTGATTACTAAATTCTTTAAGATAAAGTTCAGTATCTTCAATATACGTTGCAATATGATGTAATCCTTCTTTACCCTTATCAAGGAATTCTTTATAGGAACATTCTCCATCTATCCATTTGATTAATTCTATTTGAGTTCCTTTCATTTGACTAAAGGCCAATTGAGAAGTAATTTGGGAATCCATCCCCCTAAATTGAATAGTATTAGTTACAGGTTGACCAAATATAAACTTTGGTAACCCAAAAACCTCCATCATTATCTTTGCTTGTTTTTCAATATCTTTAAATACAAATCCTAGTTGATCCACTTTTAAATTACTAAAATTTAATGAAAATTCTTCCATAATATGATTTCACATTTCTCTTTTAAAAAAATTTTATGATTTCTAAATAACATAAGCATAACAAGATAAAATGAATTTGGATTAACAATCAAGGAAAAATTTGATATGCCAATATATTATTCCTTGGGCATATATCTTTCATTTAGGTATCCAATTAATTTATCGAGATTCTCACCTGTAAGAGCATTTGTAATAAAGATTTTCTTTTCAGATAAATTTAGCTTGCTTTTAAGGGATTCAATCTCCTCTTCTTTTGCTAAATCCATCTTATTTAGAACTATAATTGTATCTATTTTTTTATCCTTTATATATTGGTCTTGAATTTCATTAAACAATTCGATTTGGGAGTCTACATTATATCCCGAAGCAGGTGTAGGGTCGAATATGAAAATAATAAGATCTGATATTAATCGTAAAGCGAGGATAGCTTGCAATTCAATATTGTTTCTTTTAGACATGGGGCGATCTAAAATACCTGGTGTGTCCATTATTTGAAGTTTCATTTTCGTGAATTTGCCCATTAATTCAAGATGACCTAAAATCAAGTTTTTAGTTGTAAAGGGGTACTCTTGGACTTCAATTTTCTTATTTGTAGAAATATTTTTAACCAAACTACTTTTCCCAACATTTGGATAACCTGCAACTACAACACAAGGCATAGAATAATCAATTGAGGGAATTTCTCTTAACTTTCCACGGATGCTGTTTAAATATTCCAGATTTTCATTTTGCTTTTTGATTATTGAAGATATTCTTCCAAAAGCAGCTCTTCTAATTCGGTCCGCTTCCTTGGGGGATTCGATACGATTTAACTTGCTTGAATATTCTCTTTCTAATTGACTAAAAATTGGTAAGATTCCGTTTAATTTTCCTAAGGTTAATCTTAATTTATCAATATCTACTAAAAGGGAAGCTAATTCTTTATAAAAATCCTGAACTTCTCCGATTATAGGAACACTTTTGATAATATTAAGAATTCTATTTATTAATTCTTCAAATGCAACTTTAATTCTTTTAGACTCTTTCTTTTTTGCTTTCATCAATATGGGAGCATTTTTTGAGACTTTAGCCGAACTTTTCATAGCTCTTTTAAATGCTATATCCAAAAGCTCATTAGAATTAGGTACATGGTAAAATTCAGAGAAAGGATTACTCATAAAAAATCAACTTATTAGTGTTTAATTAAAGAAAAAGAAGGCTATCATATTACAATTTCGCTTTTAGGTCAGCGATTTTAGTCTCGATAATAGAGATATCATCAGATAAATTAATAATTTCAGCAGAAATAGTCCGATATAAAGTTAGAATATATTCATAACGAGCAATTGCTCTAGAATTATTGTTTAATTCTTCTTCTTTAGCTGCTTTTGACTTTAATAGTTCGATTTTTTCAAGAGTGGTTTTTATTTCGATGGGAAGGGCACTTAGTCGTTCCTTTTGCATTTGATCTACTTTATCTTTTTCATGCAAGGCTTTTGCAAGAGTTTGTTGGAATTGTCGTTCATTTTCAGCTTTACTAAGAATTAAATGCTGTTGTTTGTTCTCCTCTTCTTTTTTATATCGATCGATATTTTTTAGTTCATTTTGTAAGATACTAACCTGATTTTTCCACCCAAGCTTAGCAAAAAGCTCAATTGATTGCTTATAATAATTCTTAGCGTCCTCATAACTTTTCTTATCAAGCATTTTATTCCCTTTATCCAATAAATCTTGTGCTTGAGCTACTAAGGTATCTTCTTGTTTTTTCTTCTCTCGAAGCAATCTGAGTTTTTCTTGTTTTTCAAAATATTCCTGCTTCCTTTGCTCTTTTTGTAACTGTATTAGAGTTTTAGATCTTTCCTTTAGTTTTTGTTCTTCAATTTCACTTTTTTTCATTTGCTCAAATAATTTAGGTATTCTGCGTTCGGGGTTTAAATCTTCTTCTTTAATATTCGATACATTTCTTTCAATAGCCTTGTTGCTTGGATCCAATTGAGATTGAATCTTTAACCTTCTTCTTTCAGCTGCAGCTAGTGAGACTATATCTTTTATAGTAGGCTTTATACCTCTAAATTTACGAGATTCGCCCCATCGTTCAAATTCCTTCAGTTCATTTATCTGCCACAATATTTGCTTACATTCATAATCTCGATTTAATTTTTTGAATAGGTTATATGCTACGTCATAAAAATACAAAGCATCTTCTAGGTTGTCTCCAAGAGCTTGAGTTCTCGCACTCTCTAATATTTCATACCCTTTTTGCTCGTTAATATCTGCATCTTCTTCTATAGTCTCTTTTGGGTGAAGTTCAATCTTGAATTCTTGCTTTGATGCAGAAGGTATACTTTGTTGTTGCTCTTCTTTTTTAAGATTTTTTATTTGTACAATTTCTCTTATTAAAATTCCTACTTTTTCAGTAAAACCTAATTCAGTGTAAATATCCTTAGCAATTGTTAAACTAGAAATCGCTTTTTCGTAATTTTTTTCCTTTATAGCTGATTTTGATTCTTGTTCTAATTGTTCAGCTCTTTTGATAAATTCAGAATCTTGAGGACTCATAGAGATATTTGATGTTTTTTACTCTATTTTTATTAAACTATATACATATAATAAAATTATTCAATTATTAGTCATTTAAAAGTGTAAGAAATATATAACAATTTGTTTTAATATGTCTTCTCAAAAGTTAAAAATTGGTATCTTAGGCGCTACAGGAATAGTTGGACAAAATTATATTAAATTATTGATCAACCACCCTTGGTTTGATATTGTAGATCTTGCAGCATCACCTAATTCTGCAGGAAAAAGTTATGAAGAAGCTGTAAAAGATAAATGGCAAATGTCTACAAATATCCCAGAAAAAATTAAAGGTTTAATTGTTAGAGATGTTCAGGATTATAAAAATCTCCCCTCCGATTTAGATTTCGTATTTTCGGCAGTTAATATGCCTAGTAAAGATCAAATAAAGGAGGTAGAATTAAATTATGCAAAGAATGACATTCCTGTTGTAAGTAATAATTCTGCTCATCGATCAAGCCCAGATATTCCAATGATAATAGGAGAGATTAATCATAATCATACAGATGTAATAGGATTTCAAAAGAAACTTAGGGGTCTGTCAAAAGGATTTATCGTAGTAAAACCTAATTGTTCAATCCAGAGTTATATGACTCCAATTTACGCACTAAAGGAAGCAGGTTATGAAGTGAATAAGTTAATCGTGACCACTCTCCAAGCAGTATCGGGTGCAGGTTATCCCGGCGTATCATCGCTAGATATGATTGACAATATTGTGCCGTATATCGGTAATGAAGAGGAAAAGACAGAAAACGAACCTTTAAAGATCTTTGGAACTATCGGAGAAAATGGAATTATTAATAATACATCAATTGAAATTAGTGCCACTTGTACTCGCGTTCCTGTCAATGATGGGCATACCGCATGCGCAAGTATTAAATTCAAGGATAAAATTCCTGAAAGAGATGAAATAATTGATATTTGGACAAATTTTAAATCCTTACCGCAAAAATTAAATTTACCTTTTGCACCTATTCAACCAATAATATATTTAGATAAAATTGATCGCCCACAACCCAAAAAAGATCGTGATAATGATAAGGGAATGGCAGTAACCGTTGGCAGACTAAGAAAAGATAACATATTTGACTACAAATTTATAGGTTTAAGTCATAACACAATTCGAGGAGCTGCTGGAGGAGCAATTCTAAATGCCGAGATTCTGAAAGTTAGAGGATTCTTTGAATGATAACACTAGAATTCATGTTTGTCTATTGAAATTGAAAGTAGATTTTTTAGAAGATCATATGACTTTTTTCTTTTAATTAACCTATAGAAAGGGATCTTTGGATAAATTTCAAAATAAATTGGATTTTTTAGCAATTTAACCATTTTTAGAAGCTTAAAGATATTTAATTTATAGAAATTAACAATTAAACTTACCAGTAAAAATTGAATTAATTTTTTATCAATCTTTATTATTAGTGAAATTGTCCCATATTCTTTTGAAGCATTAACTCTTAACTCTTCAAAAGAATTATCAATTTTTAAATTTAGTTCCACTGATTGGGGAATTTCGATGCTATTTATGAATCCATTCTCCATTTGAACAACTAGAAGATTATATCGAGGAGAAGTTTTGTTTTCATGATCAGTGAGAAGTAGTAATATATTTCCTTGCATTCCCCCATATGAATTAAAAATGCTAAAGAAAAATTCAGGAATAGCCCAATGTGATAATTTTTGCAAATTTAGATTGAAACCAACTATTCTTAGCAGAAATCGAATAAATCCATTATAAATAAGTGGTTTAGGGGAAATATTCCAATAATTTTGATAACTTCGGACTCCAAATAGAAACTTCTGAGAAATTAATTTTACCTTTTCCTGTGAAATTGGGAAGGAAGACTCAATTATATCCATTAAAAAATTTAGTAAAATATCTAATTGTAAATTGATAATATATTTAAGTTTTAATTCTGCTCGTATTTTGTCTAAATCAAGATCCTCACTTTCGTGAATCTTAATCCAATTAACCGAAAGATTAGGATCATCATGTTTAATATTTTGAGAATTTTTATTCATATTAAATAAGATGGGTGAGACTTTTGTTTTTAAAATGATACCAAAGTCACTAAGAGGTAATACTTCTATGAGATAACGAACAATTTTAGAGAGTTTTAGATTTTTTAAAATATTGAATGCTTGCTTTAGAAAATTGATAACTGGGGGATTTGGATAAAAAAGTAATAAATCCTTTTTAACTAATATTTGAATTAAATCTAAAAATGATTCAATAACACCTAATAGAGTTAGTTTATCAAGATCTTCCATATGCCTGTTTATTAGGTCAAGGCCTCTTTTCTTGATTATTCGAAAATTTGTTATTTTAATCCCATGATTTTTGAATACCGATTTTTGAATTTGATTAAGTAAAAGTTCATTGTTGTTTAAGTCTTTAAATTTTAATTTCAATTCATCTTTTTTTAACTCCTTAATATTTTCATGAATCCCCGGTTTGTTCATTTGATAAATGAATGCTCCAAGGACAATATTTTCGAGTTCATAATCAGAGATGATGATATCTATTACATTTAATTGATCATTGATAAATTTCGGAGATATTTCTTCAAATAAATAGTACAAAAGATAAGCATTTGTTTCGAACGAAGTCAAAGGTATTGTAATCTTATCCTCAACCTCAAGAGGATTGTCAAGATTGTCCACTTTTGAACTGAAACTTAAAAATTTCTGCCAGTTTCTACTTAAATCCTTGTTAATCACTTTGACATCTCCTCTAACTTTTTTTCTTGTAAATAAGTTTTGAACATATCTAAATAAAATGTTCCGCTTGGGCAAGTTTTCTTCCCATAATATTTTATAAAAGAAGAAAGACAATTATAAAAATTTGGCGGGCATCCAGGAAGCTCTAATATGCTTTTATTATCCTTTTCTTTTAATTTGGGTTTTTTATCTAGATTATCCTTTTTCTTAGATATGAATTGAGGCTTGTTAAACAATTTTTTTTCTTTAATTATCATTCTCCTAAATTCTCGGTTTTTACTACTATTTATAGCACAATCCCCAAAAACTATAACATTTTCATTAGATTCTGGCTCTGGAGGATTTTTCCCTATTAAAAATGATTGAGTTATAATATATTTTAAATCTTTTACCATTGCCGTCCTTAAAAAATTCAAAAACCTATATGCTTCCATAAAACAACCAGTGCAATATTGCCCAGTTATTATATCTGTGTTGATCACCGGAATATCTTCCAAATTTGAAACAGTTAATTCGATATTAATCTTGTTCTCCTCAATATTTTCTCCAATTAGTTGAATATCTTCCATAGTTGAAATCCCAAATTTTCTAAAACGAGCTTCTGAGGTAAGTGAATTTTTTAAAAAGTCAAGGTTCAGCAACCCTAAAGTTACTATATCTACAGCAAGTATATTTTTTCCTACAACCATCAATTTGACTTTCTTTAGATTAGAATCTTTAAATATAAATGGACCTACTTTTTCGAGTAAATAATAAAAATCGTTAATTACTAAGTCGGGTTTCCTTATTTCATATACATTTAAAAGATTTGTTATTAAATCATGTTTAAATTGATCCGAAGAAAGGTAATCTTTTCCTTCCTGCCCTCCTTTCTCAGCATTTTGTAAATCTTGTGTTACCATAGAATAAGAATTAAGTAATGATAAATTAATCTGAAAAATAGGATGTACATTCACTTGATTTAAGAAAAAGAGTTTATCACAATTCATAATAATTTTTGGAATCTTTATATAATTTCCCTCAACCTCCTTGATAACATATTCAACATCTTCTTGAAATACGTGGAATTCAGCCCCTAAAGATTCAATTAAGTGCTTAAAACCTAATAACTCATCAAAAGAGGACACGTTTATATCTTCATCTGCATAGCTACCAACAATTACTTTTTTAGCTCCAGCAGTTTTACATAAGGAGATTAACTCTGTTAGCGTATCAAAATTAAAATTAACCGGGAATAGTTCTGGAACTCTTAAATAAGCTTTAATAAAGATTGTTTCGCCCTTATTAATAAAGTTAGAGATTCCACCTAATTTTTCAATACCATTTTTTACAGTTTCTTGTGGATTGTCGCCTTTTGCTATTGCTACTAGATTGTTTTTATTTTTGGTCATCTCATTCATTACAAAATATTAAAATTAATTTATTAAATAAACTTTTATTAATTCACTCGAAGGTGGTTGAGATTGTTGGAAAAAAATGTTATAAAATTAAAATTAGAGGAGGATCAAATTAAATTCCACTCTCACATATTAGGATTGGATATCGGGCAAAGTTTATCTAAAATAGTTTTTACTGAAAATGATGAACTGGTTCTTTCAATTGTAAATACGGACATTGGAATAGAAGAGATTGATAAATATATTAACTCATCTAAAAAAAGTATCAATAAGATAAATTTTACGGGAGGGAGGGCTTTTAATTTATTTTTGCAGTATAAAGATACATTTGAATCTGTTTTAATTAATGAATTTGAAGCTAACATTAATGGATTGAATTTCTTACATTTATTCCAAAAAAAGAAAGTATTACCCCCTTCAATTGTAGTGACTATCGGTACAGGAACTTCCATGGTTTTAAAAAAAGCGATATTTGAACATATTGGTGGAAGTGCATTAGGGGGAGGATTTTTTATGGGGATTACTAGATTACTATACGAGATAACAGATTATCAAGAAGCAGTTAAATTAGCTAATACCGGAAATCGTTATAATATAGATCTAAAAGTGGCAGATATTTACGATAAATTAGATCCCAGAGTTGATTTAATATTTAGAGAATTCACAGCAGCGTCTCTAGGAAAAATAAATACTGAATTAGAGTTAAACAATTTTAAAAAGGAAGATATACTTAGCGCTATTAATGCTGCAATCGCAGAAAATGTTGGCACTATTGCCATTTCACTAGCAGATCATAATGATATACCAAATATCGTTTTTTGTGGAGGATATCTCATAAATAACAAAGCTTTCAAGCAAATTTTATCATTGTTATGTAAAATTAAAAACAAGAAAGCAATATTTCTTAATTATTCTGAATATGCGGGAGCTTTAGGTGCCTTAATATCGAATAGATTAAGTATTGAGTGCTAATATTGTGTGCCCATTTGGAGATATCTATTCATAGAATTCTTAATAATTTTAAAACCTCATAGATACACTATAAATGGGCACAAAAATAGTAGGCAAAAAGAGAATATAAAATTTTGCTATTTTAAATTGCTTCTGAATGTCTTTTTAACAGATCTTCATTAGTTCTTCCAGATTTTACAGCTAATTCTGCAATTATCGCATCTAAATAGGTGAATGCTACTTGTTCGAATGCAGTACCCTCTGGTGTAAGTAACGCAGTATCATCATTAAGATCAATTTTATCTCTTTTAGTTCGTCCCTTTAATTTTATAGTAACATCTCCAATTCTTCCAATAATAGTTTCTGGGTGAGATGTAATAGACACAATTCCATAAGGCTTTACAGAATTAACATAACTTTTAAGTAAACTTACGACTATAGCGGTGGTTCCTGAACCAGAAAGTACAATAAGGATATCATTCCTCGTAAGAGATGGAATGCTTGCTAAGTTTGTCACAAGGTATACATCTGCACCTAAATGCACTAATCTCGTAGCAAAACATTGTAATATGAAGGCAGAACGTCCACTAGCCAGTAAGAAAAACTTTCTCTTATTTACTAATCCATCATAAAGAAGCTCAATAAATTTTTGAGTGTGTTTGAAATATTTTGGTTTGCTTAAGTGTTCCATATTTTGCTTAAGATTATTCATTATCAATTCCATCGATTGAAATAATATCTCCTTGGTTTTGCCATTTAATTTTCCTTCTTCTTTTGCTTGATCAGCCATAATCACTCAAATCAAAACTTTTGATTACATGTATCAATAAGAATCTATTTTAAAAATACATTATGGTTAATAATTATTGAACCATAATTACTTTAAATTCTAATTATCAAGCGATTAATCTTTTAAACATGTAAAAAGAAGATAATTGGAGATGATCCTAAAACTCATTTTTTACTTTTTAACCAACCATTTTCAAGCCAGATTGGAATAACACCAGCAAAATGTTCAGGGCTATTTTTCAATACTCTACTTAATAAGTGTTTTCTTAGAAAATTTATCCACCAATAAGTAAACCCTCTCGGATTACTATCTTGTTCTATCTTTTTAACTAATTTTTTTCCTAACATATGGGCTCTTTTTGGAATTTTTTTATTATAATGGTCGATTAATGGTTGGTATCCTTTTTTTAAGGTAGCCGTTTTAACCCCAATTATTCCAACTCGTCTTCCAAAAAAATTACCTAGATTTTTTGCTAATCTTTTGGTGGGAGCTATCCCACTAGTTGTAACCCCAACAGTTTTTTGTTTATTAAATATATTAGAATAAAGTTTAAAGAGAGTTAATCTATCTAAAAAGGTTTTAAGTTGAGCAGTTGGTTCCCCCGAATATACAGGAGAACCAACTACTATACCATCTGAATTACTCAATCTCTCATAGACCTGGCTTAATTCATCGTTGATGATGCACTTCCCCGTTTGAAGGCAGGTATGACAACCCTGACAATATTGAATATTGTGATCTCTGATATGGATTAATTCAACTTCAGCCCCCGCTTCATGACATCCTTCCAAAACCCACTTCATTAAGGTGACGGTATTACCATTCTTTTTAGGGCTTCCATTTAAAGCCGTAATCTTGATTTTTTTTTGGATAGTCAAATAAGATCATGCGTTCCGTTTCCTAATCTAATAAAAAATCAAATAATATTATAAATGAAATTGAGACCAATTATTATCATAATAATTGATTACCCCAAAATAAGATAATTGTAACTTAAATTACTATTAAATTTTAATGGTAAGAAAATAAAAAAATAAAAAAAGAAAAAAAGTTAAAATTTAGCCCAATCTGATATGATACTTGGTTTATTTATATTTTAATGCGAGGAGTAGATCGTTCTTGGTGATCTTCTTTCTGTTAGCATGCATGGTAAATGCTCGAGCCTGTTCGGTTAAACCAGAGGCTGTCTTCTCAAGATGATCAATTAGTAAATCTACTGCATTTCGGGCAACTATTGAAGCACCTTGTTGCTTCATTAATCGCCTGATTGGACTCCAGGCAAAAGAATGTTTCTTTTTAGCCATTTTTTATTCCTCCACTTTTTTGTTAATTAAATTTCGAAACTTAATTGTTTTTAATTTTTTTTTAATTATTAATAGAGTTTCTTAGATAATAATATATCCGAAGAGTTATTTAAATCTTGCGACAAGTTGAGATAAATTTGAGTAATTAAGTGCAAAAAAATGTACGACAAAAAATTTAGGTTTTAATTAAAGGTCGATCATCACTGATCATGCAATGGTTGATCAATCGAAAACTTTGATTTAATTTTTTTAGGGTAAAAATTATTCAAATTATAATTAAGGATAAAAGATGGTTTAGATGGTTATTTTTATCATAGAATGGGGAATTAAAAAATTTTAAAGTGAAGTCAATCATTCCCAACTAGTATCATATCATTCCTTGGATGATCATCACTAATAAGTCATGATTGACCTAACTAGTAAAAATTAATTTTAACTTAGTCATTGCATCAATCATATCAAAATGAACAACGGTAACTTTTTATGGTCAATGGAACTTGTTTATTTTTATTACATTCCAATAAAAATATGTCTTTGTTGGAATTGAATTATAATTTTTAACTCGGTTATTCTAAAAATATATTATATCATAACAACAAAAAACCGTAAAAGTTAGAATTTTTGTTTAGAATAAACAACTATTGATTTTATTTGCTCGATTATATGTGGCTTCTTGAAGTTCCAAATTTTTTTACTTTATTTAAATTTACCTTGTTTAAAGGTTCTATTTTCGAGTAAAAATGCTATAATATTAATTTCCTAATTTAATTATATTTAGAGGTATATTCCTTGATTTTAAGCCAAAGAATCTTAATAAGTTTAGGACAGAAAATAAAGAAAATGGTAACTTAGAGGTAAGAAATTATAATTTAAAACACAAATTTTAATTAATTTTTATTATTTTATTCTAATAAAATAATTCAATAAATAATCAAACTTATTGTAAAAAGGTTTAATCATGAGTGAACAGCAGATTATGGTTCCAGGAGCTACAGGGGTAGCCATCAAATGTAAAGATGGAGTAGTGCTAGGAAATGATAGAAGAGCGACTTGGGGGTATACGGTTACAAATAAAAAGACTCAAAAGGTATTTAAGATCACGGAGAAAATAGGAATTACCTGTTACGGATTAATCGGTGATTTTCAGATATTAATAAAGATCCTCCGAGCACAAGCTGCATTATATGAATTAGATGCGAAAGAATCTATTTCTACGAGGAGCATGGCAAAGTTAGTTTCAAATTATCTTTATTCACGAAAAATGGCCCCCTTATATACTAATTTAGTAATTGCAGGAGTTGACAAAGATGGCCCTCAATTATATACCTTGGATGCATTAGGATCTTTAATCCCTGAAGATTATGGAACAACTGGTACGGGAATGTTATTATCTATTGGTATATTAGAAGCGGATTACAAACCCGAAATGACAATAGCTCAGGGCGTTAAATTGGTTGAAAAAGCGATTAGAAATTCCATCAAACGAGATGCCATGTCTGGAAATGGAATTGACATCCTAATTATCAAAAAAGATGGTGCTGAAGAGAAGCACATCGAAATTGATGAGTTAGGAGAATAGATTCACAAATCTTTTTAACTTGGCTTTTACATTTTAAAATAACATTAATGAACTCAATAAGAGTTAATTGGTAAGTGTTTGGTTTTTTAGACTAAAATAGATGGACCTTATAGGTTGATTTTTGCGAATTAGGAGCCTATCTCAATGGGAATTTGTAGATTAAAATATTATTATAACTAAAGGATAATACAAGTTGAATTTTTATTAAATGATTCTTTTTTTTACATGTTAGTATATCTAATTTTTAATGGTGTTTCACATTGCGCTTAATTGATAACACTTTCGATGGTCATAGAGAAGTAAGGGGATATAATAAAGAAGAAATGTCAAGTATTAAAAATAAGGTTTTAGAAATCCAAACTGATAAAACTAAAAGCCAAAATTTAGAAGATTTCTTAAACTCAGAATTTAAGTTGGAAGTTCTTGAAGGATATTCAAAATATTTTAGTGAGATTAAACAATTTTCAGAAGAATATTTGATATCTAAGTCTAATAATAATTATTTTCATTTAAAAACAGCAATATCTGATGAGATAGAACTTATTTATAACAACTTGACAAATTTAAGCTCTAATATCAGGAATGTTAAGCGGTTGATAAAAAATGGTAAGCAGCTTGAAGAGATATTGGGAAAATATAAAATACTTCTTGATAGAATTGAAATTTTTTTACCCCGATTGAAAAGTACCATTATAAAAACAGAAAAAGAGTATAATAATGAAATTTATTTATGGATAAATAGTAATAAGATAAAGAACTTAATGTTTCGCGTAAACGATATATCTGAAAATATAAATAAATGGCAAGAAGTTAAAGATTTACAAGAATATATTAAAGATTTAATTGAAGCAAAAACTCAAAAGAAAATTAAATCATGGAAGGAGGTATTATTATCCCTTCATTTTAATGAATTGTACCAATATTTTTTAAGTAAATATGAAAAACAAATTAACGTATTTGATGACCTACTCTTTTTATTATATCGAAAGAACATCATAGAGGAACATCAAGGAGAAGAATTTATTAATATTCTCGAAAGGAAAGAAGTGGTAAACAATTTAAAGATTAAGATGCGTCCCTTAATCCTCGCACTAATTAAGGATAAGCTTGAGGGCGATATCAAAGAGATTGAAAGTTTAGACAAACAATATGATTTAACAGGAAGTGGTACAGGAAAAATAAATGTTGAGGAGCTTCTAAATCAAAAATTTAAAGATTTCTTACCAAAATTAGTTGATTACTATTTTAAAGGATTAGATAAAAGATTTCAGAAGATAGCAAATCAAGTAGATAATCCTGAGGAATTCATAGAAGTGGTTAATTCTTGTTATAATAAAATTGATAAATTTGCGTCTAAAATTGATGAAATTGATACTTGGATTCTACGGTTTGATAATATTCTTAAACCTTATGAAAATATAACTGATTCATTAAAAAAATCTATTGGAAATCTAAGTTCAGAAATTTACCGGCGTAAAGAAGAGTATTTGAATTATATGAGTAATATTAGAGATGAAGGTTTAAGAATTGAGTTGAGGAACTTTGTTGATAAGAAAATCGAAGAAGTAAATAAACTGATTCATTCATATGAAGATGAAACTTCTGTAATTATTAGGGAAGAATTACCGCAATTAAAGGAAATTAGAGATTTATTAAAGGATTATAAAGAAAAGATCGACAAGATAAAAGAAGAAGTATATTTTAAACTAGAGGCTTACAAGGAACATAACATAGATATGTACCAAGTTATTAAACATTGGGAGGACAACTTCAATCGTAAAAAACAACAACTTACTTTTTTACTCACAATTTTAATAAATAAGATTTTTAAAAGCTTTAGTGAACTTATTGACAAAGAATCAATAATGTTTGCAGAAATAAGTGAAATCACTAAGCAAACAGAAAATTTCGAAGGGCTACCTATTAATTTCGCATTATCCTCTTTTTTAGCAAATAAATTATCTGAAAGCGAATTACGAGAAAGAATTACGGAAATTAATGCTAAAATTAACCAATTGACAACGAGTTTAGGATTGTATCAGATCGAAGCATCTAAAATGGAAGAGATTTTATCTAATAAAGTTAAAGTGAGAGAGGGAGTATCTGCCTCAAATGTGCAGTGTACTGTTTGCCATAAAAACATTAATTTTGCAAAAGATAAATTAATAACATGCCCTTTTTGTGCAAGCACATACCATTATCTCTGTGTTGCAGATTGGCTTTCCAAATATAACTCTTGTCCCATGTGTCAAAACCAATTCCTCGATCCAAATTTAGGAATTTTCGAAAATGAGTGAACGATTTTCGAATTTTCTTTGTTTATAAAATGCTATTTTTAATTAATTAGATAATCCTTACGCTTCAATTTGCTCGAAGAGAAAATTCATAAAGGTACGGATTTGCTTATTAGCTAAAGTTTTATTATTAAAATTAGAATAGAGATAATTTCCTAAATAAGTCTTGATCTCAGCAATTAAATCTTCAAATCTTATGAAATTGTATTCCTCATTAAGAATGTCATTGTTTATAAGAGGTTTAATATGCTTTTGAATCAAGAAGCACACAAAATTCACTAAAATTGTGTTAATATTCTCTTGATCATCGGGCGATAGTTCATAATCTCCTTTAATGATTTCTTCTTTAATATTATTTAACTGGAGAAGCGATATTTCTATATCTTTTGGTAGTCCAATTTCCTTGATTTTCATAGTCATATTTCTTTGTATCGAGAAATCTTGTGTGGAATTGCAATAATCCTCTAAATTAGTAAAAAATCTTACTAAAAATTTGAAATTATCCTCAATTTGATATAAGCTTTCCCAAATATCAAAATTTAACTCATTAAGGGTTGCCTCGATTTGTTTTTTTACTTTGTCAGAAATATCTCTTAAATGCTGAGAATAATCTCCATACGGAAATCCATAGTAATAACTATTATACTTTTCTTGCATATCTTTTGAATTTTGAGATGATACTTTTTCTTTTCGGACAAGTTCTTTTACAAATTTCATGACGTAATTACAATTAGGACAATAAGTTGTCCAGGAGCTCAAAACCACTTCTGGTGGTTTAACAGCCGAGCTACTTATATATCCGTTAAAACCAGATAATTTTTTCCCATCATGAGTCGAAAAAATTGTCTCTTCTGGATAAAATGTTCTAGGAATAAATTTATTATCACAGACAGGGCAATTGATCATGTTTTTTTCTTTCATAATTCCAAATATTAACTATGATTTCAATAACTATTATTCGCTATTGATTTAAGGGAGCTTTTAAATTAAAACAGGTATAAAAATTGTCACCAGATTTAATTTTTTATTTATAAATTCCGAAACTTATATTCTTATATCTAAGGTGATCAAGTTTGCCTATTATATTCATGTGATACTAGGATATTTCTAACTTTTCTGCATTTTAGAGTAGAAGACTACGTATTAGATAGTAGGGGGATTAAAAATAATATTTAGAGCTAAATATACCCCAAAAATAATCATAAAAAGAGAACAGGCTATCAATACATACTTATATATCTTAGGATTGAAGACCCTCTTCCCAAAATGTACAATTGTAGAGATGGGAAGATACCAGATTAAATCCCCTAATTCATGCCCTAAAAAGAACAATAAGATCCCTAAAGGATTTGCGAAACTCACATCATAAGAAACCAGAAAACCCAATCCAATCACGGCCCACCAGAATTCCCAATACGGATTCGAGAGGCTAACAATAATTCCACCTAAGAAACTATTACCCTTGAACCCCTTAATATTGTTCTCATTGATTTCTAAACTAAAATTAATCTCTTGTTTCCTAACATCCTTAATAATCAGAATTCCATAAATTGTTAGTAAAATCCCTCCAATTATCCCAACAAAGGTAAGAAAAATAAGATTCTGAAAGAACAATGACGCACCCGCTAAGAGAGCTATTATTAAAGCAAATTCAATAGTAGCATGCCCAAGAATTATATAAATACCGGCTAGATAGCCTCTTTTCTGCTTTAAGGATTTATAAATTGTAAATGTAAGTAAAGGTCCAGGAGATAAGGCTCCTGTTAATGCAACTAAAAAAGAGAATATAAAAATCTCAAGCATGATAGAATGAATAAAGAAATTATAGCAGAAAAATCTTATGAGAAGGGATTCATAGCCCAATTGATTAACCATACAATTATTATTAATACAACTAAGATAGGAATCATAAATACAAGAAACATATAAGAGCCCTTAATCATTTCTCTTCTGAATGTTTTTAAACCCTTTTCCCAATCTTTTTGCGTCTTTTCTTGCCAGTTTTTAATATCCTCTTTTATTTTTTGCTTTCTCGCATCCCATTGTTCCTTATTTTCGATTCTCTTTTTTTCTAAATCATTTGTCCACTGTTGAATGTTACTATCCCATTCATTCCTAGTTTTATTTATAAAATCGTCAAATTTATCCTTATTCTCATCCCATTCTTTTGCATCTATCTCAATAGTTTCTTCAACTTCTTTGCTCCATTTGTTCATTTGATTTTCCCAACTATCTCCTATCTCTTCGAAGAACTTAAAAAATTTATCTTTATTCTGATTCCAGAGTTCTTCATTTCCCTTTACATTATTTTCTATTGCTTTTTGTAATGTATTAAAACCATTGGAAATGTTGTTTGTAAATTCAGTCCAACCTTTTAAAAATGCATTATCAGCCTTTTTCAAAGGTTTTTTCTCTAAAATTTTATCAGAAGGTTGTTCCTCAAAATTATTTTCATTGTTCATATTGTTTTATATATGATTTTTTATATTTAAATTCAAACACCAATTTCTCTAAATGAAACAAAGAATATACTTTTCATATTAATTTTTATACAAAAAATGACCAAATTCCCCCAATAAATAAACCAAGGCTTAGTAAAATAAAGTAAACACCCAGCATAATCCAAAATAAATACCAGCTTGAGAATCTTAGAGATTGCACAAAATTTTGCTTAAATAACGTCGATATAAGAAAAGCACCTACTATTGCATCAATAAAATATGCAACTAATAAATTTGCAGGGAAAAAAGGTAAAAAATTCATAAGAATAAGAATCAATATCATTACAGCATTAATAATAATAGAATAATAGAAGGGTTTATCAATATTTCTTTTTTTTACCCAATAATTAGTTGAAAAATAACCAATTATAAAAAAGATAGAATAAGAAATTAAGTATTGAATCATGTTGTTAAAGATTTCTCTGAAGTTGTTAATCTTAGATAAATTATTTGTTAAATAAAAAATAAGATAGTAGAGTTTAAATTTTTATTCCCTCTATCATTTAGAAAAGATAATATGCAATTTGAAATTATAAAGAAAACACCTCTTTATTCAGTATTTTCAGAAGTTGGAAAACGGGTATTTCTACCTCAAGGAATTTTTTATTGGTCTGATCGTGCAAAAAATGAAGCTGAACTCATTGGGACGATTGGTGCCGCGTATGCACATGAAAACGATTTTATTGATGGAGCTTCATCTGAATGGGTTCCCTGTTACTTGGAAGGGATTAAAGAATATTTTAAGAATCTGACTATTAATGATCTAGTTCCATATCCTTCCATTCCAGGCATTAGTAATTTACGTGAAATATGGAAAGCTTGGATAATAGAAAAATCACTAATCACTCAAAATAACCATCAGAGAGAACTTAAGAAACTAGAAGAATATATTACCTTGCCTATTGTTACTTCAGGAGTAACAAATGGTATTTTCTTAGCTTGTTCTTTGTTTCTTAATCCTAAAGAATATATAATCACTCCCAACAAACGTTGGGGAAATTATGATAATATTGTAGAAAAATATTTGGGAGCAAGGATTAAACCTTTCGAATTTTTTAAAGACCAAAAATTCAATTTAGAAAGCTTTAGTACAGTAATTGACGAGGTAGCTAAAGTACAGAATAAAATAATAATCATTTTAAACTTTCCAAATAACCCAACGGGCTATGTTCCTTCAAAAGAAGAAGCTCAAAATATTGTTGAACTTCTCGTTACAAAGCAGAAAAGTTTAAACATACCTATAGTAGTATTAGTTGATGATGCTTATGAACCATATATCTATACTGAGGATGGAATGGATAAATCCATTTTTTATAATTTGCAACTATTGGATGAAGATATCATCCCTGTAAAATTAGATGGTGCTACAAAAGAATTACTCTTATACGGCGCAAGGATAGGTTTTTTAACGATAGGATTAAAATCAAGTTGGACAAAGAATGAGGGAGAATTTAATCTTTTAAAGAAGGAAATAGATAATATTCTTTCGGGTTTTGATAGAATTATAATCTCAAACAGCAATCATTTTTATCAGGCTCTTATGATAAAACTCTTCAAAGAGCAAGGAATTAAAAGTATTTTGGAAATGAGAAACAAAGTCCATCTGCTATTAAAAAAAAGATACGAATTAATGGTTTCTGAATTAAAAAAGATTAATAATCAAGATATTTCGATGGACCCAAGCTCCGGGGGGTTTTTCATATTCCTTAATTTAAATCCTAATAAATTCAAAGCAACCGATTTTACAGAATTTTTACTAAGAAATTATAAGGTGGGAGTGATCCCTATAGAGAAACCCCAAGAAAATGTTAATGGTATAAGAATTGCATTCTGTTCAATTGATCTCGATAATATTCGGGAATTCGTTAAAAGAATTGATGAGGCTCTTAAGCGGTTCTAAATTAAGTTATTTTTTTTCTTGACACTATTTATAAATACTTAAAAAGATGTAGTTTATATTCATTGTAACTTTTACAAAAAAATTTTAGTAATGAGTAAAAATGAAAATTTTTATGATAGATCAGGGCCAGTTGAAAGAAATCAATAAACCTGTATTTTCAACTGGAGATGTATATATCGTTGATGATCAAAGAACTCTCTATGTTTGGATTGGAAATAAATGTAGTGTTGATGAAAAAACTGCAGGAGCGGCCCATGCGAGGAGTTTAGACCAGCAAAGAGGTGGCGCCGCAAAAATTATTACTGTTGATCAAGGTCAAGAAACCCCTGAATTTTTGAAATTAATTAATACTCTCGGTGCTATGAAGGTCGTAGAAAAGAACGTTGCTAAAACACTATTGAAAGATGTAAGTACTGGTGATTGGGCAGGCTTTTCCGAATGGAAAAACATTTTATATCGTGTATCTTCAGAGGAATTCGAAGGAATAAATGCGATGAAAATGATTCAAGTTCCTTTCTCTAAGGACTCTTTAGATACAGAAGATTGTTTTATTGCTGATTTGGGAAATAAGGTTTATATATGGCAGGGAAATGCATGTAATGTAAAAGAAAAAGTTAAATCAGGGCAATGGGCAAGACAAATTGATGCAGATAGATCGGGATTACAGAATGAAACTATATTTGAAGAAGGAGATGATATAGAATTCATAAGTGCTTTAATGCGTGGTGAAGATTACAAAGAATCTGATGCATTCCAATTAAGAGCGGAATCTGAATTAGAACCGGAAACTGAAGCAGATGAAGCCGTAGCAAGAATTCAACCAGAATTTAAATCTCAAGTAAGAGAATTTACTCCAGAAGAAATTAAATCAGATATTGCTGAGGTAAAAGCAACAAGCGCTTCAAGTGCTGGACCAGGAATTCCA
>Ga0180438_10001452_pt1 | contig 42098 bp, 60 predicted proteins | sample SS_ome_12_FD_132455 | JGI IMG/M metagenome (GOLD analysis project Ga0180438, IMG submission 132455) | Hypersaline lake sediment archaeal communities from the Salton Sea, California, USA - SS_3_D_2 metaG | ecosystem: Environmental > Aquatic > Non-marine Saline and Alkaline > Hypersaline >...
AACTGTTACAAGAGGATGATTTAATAAATTTTCCACATAAAATGTTATTAGATTTATTATTGTACATGTTATTATCATAAGAGCCATATAATCAGAATACATAAATTCAACTATTTTATATATCATTTATATAATCCATGCTATTGATTCTTTTAAAATATCTTTTTGGGCTTTTGTTAAATGATCTGTTATCATAAAAATATTCCCATTTCCGTAATTTTTACACTGACCATAGCCAGGGGCGGTTAGTTTAATTTTTTCTTTATCAAGAAAAGTAATTTTGAATTTGATATTATGGGGAACCCCTTTAAAAAAACTACCATCTTGGAAATATGATTGTTTATTTCCTTTTTTGAATATTAATTCCATTATTAATTTTTCCTTTTTTATTTTTATTATCGACTTGTATTTCTCTGAAACTTAACTGTTCTATATATTTACATACTTGACAAGTAGAAGTACCTTCACTAGTATTTATAATTTTTGTAGCTTTACTACCACAGTTGGGACATTTTTTACGTCTCATATTTATTCTCCAATAACCAATTTAATGCAAAAAAGCTTAATTCTAATGCTCCGTTTGTTCTATCATATTCTTGTATTATATTTTTAAACCTTTCTCCTCTATATTCAATATCATAATTACCAAAAAATGGTCTATTACTACTTAAACCATTATTAATAATATGTATTTCATCAATTTGACTAGTTTGTTCTTCTTTACCTAAAGGAACTATTTCTATTTTTATTCTCAACATACAAACTCCAGCATATGTTTCATGCCTGCCCGACAGGATTCGAACCTGCATAGTGACTGTTTAGAAGACAGTTACTCATCCAATTGAGCTACGGGCAGGTATTGAGAGTAGAGTATTCTCTCTCTTATTATATTAATAAAAGTATTTTAGAAATTTGATTTTAAAAAATATTCCTATTTATTACTTTCCGCTTCTTCTTTTTTAAGCAATGCTTCTTTCTTTTTGAAATAAGGACAAGGTTCAGTTCCTTTTCTATTGAAGAATTGCAAAGAAGTATTTTTAGGATGTTTACAATCACCAGGAATATTATATTCACAAAGTAAACAGTTATGCATCATTTAACTATCCTCCTGTATAGAAGGATAATAGTTATATTAAGTTTTTTAAGCTAGATATAACTTTTTTGCGCCTGCAAGGAGTTGAACCTTGTACCTCATTGAGTCCTGGCAGAATTGAACTGCCATGAACTGATTATGAGTCAGTCATTTTACCATTAAATTAAGGACTCTTTTTATATATTTGTAATATTGTATCTTTATTATTTATTTTTGATTTATCTATAGATTTTAATTTATTAGCACATATTTTAGAACATGTAGTTATAGAATTTTTAAATTTTTCACCTTTACCATTGTCAATTATAAATAATATAAATTATATGTATTTGATTTTTATATCATTCTTTTATTACCTTTTAGTTATTAAAGAGATACTGCTACCAATTGAGTTACAGGCGCTTATTGCACTCGGAGGGATTTGAACCTTCTACCTCTGCCTTATCAGAGCAGCGCTCTACCGATTGAGCTACGAGTGCATATCTTTTATAAATTTTTCTATTTCTTTTCTGATTTCAGGAGTTATCATAATCATTTCTTTATTACTATCATACCAATCTTTTATATTTTTTGTTTCATGAATTGCTCTACTTGCCCCAACCCAATCACAAACCATTTCAGTATAATATTTGACAGGCATATATGTTATTTTTATCCCACCTTCATCTTCTCTTAATATCCAATATTGCCAATGATGCTTATTTCTTCTTTGGTGTAATAACCATGCTCTATCGAATTTTTTTTCAACTAATTTCTTTTCCTCTTCTGTTCCATAGAAATATATTGCATAGGGTATAAATTCACTGGGTAGAAATTTGCTTAGATCATGTATAATACCTCTCCAGATTATACCATATTTACAACATTCAATAAAAACAAACCATTTATGTTTTAAAAGATATTTTGTATACTCCCAATATTTCTTCATTTCAATTCCTTTTATTTTTAATATATTAATTCTTTTGTAAAAGGCTTACTAAGGCTTTTATTTATTCTTTCTTTTTCGGAAAACCCATTATAAACTTTTAAACAAATTTTACAAGTACACTTATTAATATCCTCAGAAATATCAGAAGAAAGGGATGCGTTTCCACAAAGAGTTTTGGGATACCGTTTATCTTTTTTTGATCTATAATGTATTACCATAAGCATTTTTCCTTTTTGGATTAGATATTATAATATATTAATGCTGTAATTAATATAATGATAGAGATAATAATACTTAACATAATTATACATACTATAATACCACCATTATCATTTTTAGGTGATTCTTCCATGACAGTTATCCTTTATTATTTATATTGCGCCAAGATAGAAGTTGAACCTGCTACGCTATGGGCTTTAACCATACACTCTACCAATTGAGCTATCTTGGTATATTAGGGATGGTGGGATTCGAACCCACAAAACTCGGAGCTTAAATCCGATACCTTTACCAAAGTTTAGTCACATCCCCATTGTCGGCGATGGCAGAATTTGGATCTGTAGAATACACTGGGCCTAAACAGCAGCCTTTACCAATTTAGCCACACCGCCTAAATTTATTATTTTTAATATCCTCGATAGGATTTGAACCTATAACTATTGGTTTCGAAGACCAATTCTCTTCCAATTGAGTTACGAGGATATCTAAGCCATTTTAGTATATTTATATTCATTATTTATTAATTCTACTTTAGTAATAGAATTAATTCTTGGATCTTCATCAATAGTTGGACATTCAAAGGAATTTTTCATACCTTCAATTACTTTTTCCCATTTATCTCTGGAGTATCCTCTAGGATCTTTCATTCTATTCTCAAGATTGTTTTTTGATTCAGGAAATAACATTATACTTGTTTCTATAATTTTAGGAAATGCAGTAACATTTAGCCAAAGTTTTCTAGTATCTTTTTTAATATTAGTTTCATCTATAATAATATCGTAGCCTCTCATTAATGAGGAAACAATTATCTGGCATGTTATATGTTTAACTAATCCTTCTATATCTTTATCATATATATATTCTTTTTTTAACATTGTTCTTATATCATCTCTACAAACTATAACTGTATTTTTTTCTTTTATTGCAATGGATTTTGCCCAAGTACTTTTACCGCTTCCTACAAGACCACATGTTATATATATTTTTTGCATTATACTTTTCTTATAAAATTATTTATTTTATATAATATATTTTCCAAAGATGCTCTAGCAGACATTTCAATATCTACCCAATCTGTTAAAGCAAGATTATCCTTTTTTATAACTTTTCCAATATAATACATTAGATAATTAAATAATGTAAAAGGTGCGAAGTATGAATCACAGCCAAAACAATGATAATTACCAGAACCGTATTGACCTCCATATTTTAAATGTTTTCTTTGTTCCTGTGAAACAATTTGACATCTGCATTTAAATAATTTCATATTTTTTTCCTTAAGGTTTATAGTTATATAATTTATTATCACAATTTAGTATTACATGTTTATCTATTAACTCTTCACAGAAAGTTACAGATTCAATTTTAACTATGTGATAATCAAAACAAGCTGCTTCAGTATTAAAATACACTTCAACATCTTCTTTACCTTCTTTAATTAGATCATCAAGTGCTTTTTTTAATTCAAGTACTGTCATATTTTTTAACCTCTATACCCTTGGTAGAAGTTGCACCTACAACTTATGGTTTCGAAGACCATATTTCTTCCTATTGAATTACGAAGGTGTTCAGGTGGAGTGAGAATCGAACTCACCTGTGTCAAGGTTTTGGAGACCCCGCTATCACCTTGATCCCACCTATTTTATATTGATTTTATTATATATTATTATTTTCGACAAGATACTACAACAATGCCATTTTTAAAGCCTTTTATATCAAAACTAGGCATTGAAGGAATCATTACAGAATTATCAATTAAGAAATTACATTCTACAAAACTACCATTCATACCTTTATGATGTACACATTGTTTACATTCATCTAAGGTATATGTATTATTAGGTGTGTCCAAAGAGAAGGAGCTGTTTTTCATTTTTTTCTTTTTCATGATCTTCCCAATTTGGTGAATCTGCTTTCATAGCAGGTAATACTTTTTCTCTATATTCTAGATAGTCTTTCCAGCTAAGTGTTTCTTGCTGCATTCTGAGATACATTACTATCCATTCTATAAATTCTTTAGCTAAACCCTCAATATCTTCATTATGGATAGTTTCAATATTAAAAGATCTTATTAAATTGCCAGTTATTATATTTATGGAAATTTCAATTTCTGGATGTTCTACTGAATGAAAAAAAGATATTGCATTTCCTATCCAAAAAGCATCCCCACGTTTATTATGATACCACATAAAATAAACCTCTTTTTAATATGTTATATAAAGCATTAATAATATTAATACAACACTAAAAAAAGAACCAACTACAACATAAGGAATTAAACTAATATCATTTAAATTCATTAAAAATAATTTTAATAAAGAAATTTTTCTAAATTTTTGCCATTCTTTATTATTATTAAATTGTTGCATATTTACCCTATGTAGGTTTTTTAGGTTTTCTTTTCCTATTTTTACTTACTATAATAAATATAAAACCATTTTTTGCTGATTCTTCTTTTTTCCATAAATTTGATATTGTTTGAAAAAAAGATTTTTTTCTAAGAAGAATAGTTGTATTCTTACACCACTCATCAGCTTCTTTGTCAACTAAATAATCATCTTCTACTAATGCTTCAACAACAATTCTTTTTATAACATCAGCTAAATCTTCTAAACTTTCTCGTGTATATTCATATGAATCTATTATTGCCATACAGATACCTTTTCCTTATTTTATAGGAGCATTCCAAACCATAGGTACTCCTGCGCCTTTACTACTTGCTGGTATAAAAATAAATGTAGTATTCTGTGAACCAGCTAATTTTTTCATCATTTGAATACCTTCATATTGTACATAAATAGGAGAAAGTTGTTCTTGTATAATTTTTTGAGCATCTGATATGCCTTTTGCCTCTTCTCTTCTTATTTGAGCCTCTCTTTTAGCTAATGTTAACCTATGCTTTGCTTTTTCAGCATCTTGTTTTGCTTTTAATTTATCTTCAATGGATGCGTTTACTGATGCAGGTGGTATAACATTTTTAATATTAATTCTGTCGATTATGATATATTTTGAGGATAGGTGATCCCCTACATATTTAGTAATAATTGTAGCATACTTATCTCTATTACTATTTAACTCTCTATAATCTACTTTAGCTATTTCATCTCTTAATGCTGATCTTATACCAGGAATTACGAATCCTTCTTCTAAAGCAGCATAATTTTTTGCTACTTTTGCATATAATAGATTGAGTTTATCAGGTTGTACTGCCCACCAAATATTTATCTCAATCGTAATTTTCATATCATCATTAGTTCTGGCATCTATTTTTTGATTGAACGATTTAAGTCGAGTTCTCCATTCTATAGTGGATGCCCAGGGTCTTTTAAGATGAAGTCCAGGATCTATTGTTTGATCATAGACTCTTCCGAACTGAGTAAGAATTATTCCTTCTCCCTCATCTACTGTATACCAACAAGTTACTAAGATTATTAATACAAAACTTACTGTACAACCTATAACAGTATAAAAAGAAATTTGTTTATGTTTTTTAATATTAGAAATATCATTTTTTAATTTTTCAGTATCCCAATCACTCATGGTTGTTTTTTTATCTTTTTTTATTAATTCAAGGTTATCTAGAAATTTTTTATGTTCTTTATTACACATATCAAATAAAAAATAAAAAATACCTATTAGGATTAAATTTAGTATTAATAAAAACAATATAAACATAAGCTCATCTCCTTTTTTATTTAAAATAATTAATGAAATTTAAATTTATAACTCTATTAACTGTATGCGCTGGAAGAAGGAGTCGAACCTTCATCAGCTTATGCTGTAGGGGCGGGACTCGAACCCGCATAATCCGATTTAACAGATCGGCGCTACCAACCAGTTGAGCTACCCTACAAAATTTTTTTCTTATTAAAACCAAATTTACCTATACATTTTCTACTACAAAAGAAATATTTTTGATTATTTGATACTTTTCTATCATACTCGCTTTTTAATATATAAAATGTTTTTCCACAGTAATCGCAAATTATTTCTTTTCTTGGAGCTGTTTTTATAGAACTATGTAAAGATATATGTTTAATTCGATTTATAATTTCTAAATTATCTACATCATTATTTAGTTTATTACCATCTTTATGATGAACTATTTCTTCCTTAGATAGTAATCTACCAATTTTTTGTTCCATTAAATACCTATGCTCATCTTAATCTCCCATTTGCAATTTTACAATATTCTTTATTATTCTCTATACAAATAAAACTTCTATCTAATTTTTGACATGCAACTGCAGTTGTACCAGATCCTGCAAAACAATCTAATACAGTATCTTTCTCATTAGAAAAAATAGTAACTATTCTTTCAATCAATGCTATAGGTTTTTGTGTAGGATGTTCTACTCGTTCAGCTGACCAAGGTACTATGGGAGGGATGTCCGTCCAGATATTACTAAGAGATCTATTTTCCTGACCATTTTTAGAACCCATTCCCTTAGTTTTCTTAGGTATATTAGAATATATTTTATTAAAAGTATATCCTTTTTCAATCTTTGTATACCAGAGAATATCTTCTCTAGTACTTGTCATATTTGTTTTAGCACCACGACCTTTAATTCGATCCCATATAATCCAATTTTGTAGATACCAAGAAATCTTTGCAGTACTAAATAAATTTATTAAATTAGTAACATTGCTCCATCCCTGAAAAATAATTAAATTACCTTTATCTGTTAGTAGTCTATGAAATTCGTCTATTAGGAATGTCCATTCTATAAATGCCTTATCCCAGCTGCATCCTTTATAAGCTATCTCATAAGGAGGATCAATGCATATAAGATCAATAGAATTTGTAGGAAGTTCTTTTATTATTGTATAATCATCACAGGTAATTATATCTTTTTGAATACACATCTGTACCTCCTTATAAAATAAAATTAGCTTACTCTTTCATCATGTTAACTTTTTCTCATTTTTTCGACATGATATAATGCTCATGTTAACTTTTTCTCATTTTTTATACATGATATGATGCTCATGTTAAAAAAATAAGAAAAAGTTAACATATATATTGTATGCTATTTATGGTTGTAACACTTCATCAGCCTCAAGCTCATTAATAACTTTATCCAAATCACCATTAGCAAATTTTTGAAGTAATTCAATATTATCAAGGACAGCTTTAACTTTGCTTTTGCTAAGATTAAATCCGCCTTTGAAAAAATTTCCCTTAATACGAACCATTGGAGTACTTGTTTCTTTAAGACTTCCATCCTTATTAAGTGGTGAATATTTATAAAAATATTCTATAGTGCTCGGTACTATTTCTATATTCTTTTCATCTTTATCTAATTTTATTTTTTTCATATCTTATCTCCTTATATATAATAGGCGTGTTGTTACACCAAAAATTATGAGTGGTTAGCACCTAACGCAACATTACATATCAGATAGCTTGCTTTCATTAACAGCTACTTATTGCTACTTTTACTGATCATTCTTCAGCATTATCTATCTTTAGGACAACTTTGTTCCAACGGGTCTCATTGGTTCTTGAGGAGGTAGTTGCCACCTATCCCCAATGTCACGAAAGGCAATATAATTACTCTTTAAGGGCAATGTCCAGTTCCCACCTGGCTGGCTACTTCTAAGCCTACCCACCTATGGCATTTAAAATATAAGTTTTAATATCCAAACAATTAATTTAAACTTACCTTCAGTACATACCTGTATAAGTATATCAAATAATCCTATTATAACCATTATATGTATTATTATAATTATCATATATGTTATTGTTTTTATGCAAAATATTATTTTTCTGAAAAGTAATTGTTTTATTTTTTTGAAAGTTAACTGTTTCATTCTTTTTAACTTTGTTGTCGTAATCTATTTAATAATGTTTTATTTAAAATCTTTTCTTTTGTTTTATAATCGACACTAATTAAAGATTTAAATAAAAGATCATATAATTTCTTTTTGGAAAGTTTATCAAATTCTTTATATAATATGTCTTTGCAATATCTTATATCAAATCCTTGTCTTTTGATATTCCTAGATTTCATACTTAGATTACTCATTTCTTTCCTACATTTTTTACAATATAGACCATCTGAATCTCTTTTATTCCAACAAGCTGCTCTATAACAATAACCATTTAATATTTTTTTATACCTACCCCATGATTTTGATAGTTGAATTGGTGATTTTTTATCTAAAATTTTATGTAAATTAGGTTTTCTTTTTATAGCTTCTACCCAATTTAAATGTTCTTTGTTACTTAGATTAGAAGCTAATCTTGCTAACTCTTCAAGAGCAATAACTCTTTCTTCTGTCCAAAAAACTTTTTCTCCTAACTGTGGCATTATTTTTACTCCTTATTGGTTGATCTATTTCTTTTTTCTAATATTCACAATAATTTGATTAGTGTTTTGTATCTTTTATGTTATTGCATTTATCTTTATTTTCGCAAGCCTCACATTCAGTAGCATCATCTAAATTATTAAATATTTTTTTCATATGAGTAGCCATATTAAACATAACTACATTTTTATAAAAATAATAATGAAAATCCATAATTATCTTTATAAAAACATCATCATCTTCTTTTGCTGCATTATATAAAGTTTCAATAACTTCACTTTTTTTAACACTTTCTATGTCAATTAATTTTAATATATTTTCTATTTTATTTTCAGCATTAGATAATTGTTTATTGTTCATATTAATACTTTCAAAAAAATTATCACAATGTTTAAATACTCTTCTTTCTTGTTTTTTCCTAAAATTTTTATTAGCGTAATTTTGAAAGTTTTTATTAATGAAATTACTAATGATATTTCTTAATAACATGAGTACCTCTTTTTCATATATTCCCATCCAATCTCTAACCACTTTATGTATAAATCTATGTCTTTTAAACCAACACCATACCAACCACAAGCGAAGGGATGCTGTGCCTCTACAAGGGCTAATTCTCCTGTTGATAGCGTTCCAAAATCCAATGCCCCACAATATTTTTCAGGTATTTTAATATTTAATTTTGGCGCACTTGGAGTATTTATTTCATCTCCTGAATACCATTCACCACAAAGTGTTTCTCCATTTGCTATGTAATATCTCCATTCATTGGTAAATTTTACTATTTTTGAATACCAATATGGCGGTTTCTTTTTCTTTCTATAAAACCCAGTTGTTATGAATCCATCGAATCTTTTATATCTATCTGCAGGTTTTACAAAAAGTTTTTTACCTAATATCCATTTATTACTCTGCCAAACTTTTCTATAAAGATGATCATTTAACCAATATGGATAGTAATCAGGAATTATTTCTGTATTGAGTAAAGAACTAATCCATTCGACACTACCACAAGGAATATATTCATCAAGAAAAGGAGTATTTTCTTTTATTTGTATTATAGGAATATTGTGTATTGTGCAATAGGCACTAAGTTTTTGCGCTTCGATTGAATTGTCTTTATAATGTAATGCAATTGTTTTCATATTATTTAGAGTACTTTATTATAATAATAGTATATTTATATGTATTTAAGGAATTTGTTTATCAATAATCCACTTTATTTCATTAATTTTTTCTTTATTAGAAAGTTTATTATTATTCATAATTCTAATTATATCTTTATATACTCTATTTATATTATCTAATTTTCTCATGATAGAGTTACTTCTTTGAGTAGATATAAATATGAGGCTTCCTAATATTATTATAGCTATGATTAAAATTATTATTATCATAATTGCTCTTCCATGCTCATAATTATAATTATTATTATTATAATTACTATTATAATTATCTCTTCCATGTCTATCTTCTTGTTAAATGACCCCATTATGGAATATAATAGAAATTTTACTAATTTATGCTATTTTGCCTACTATATCTCCTACTACATCTTTCCAATTTATTTTATTGTAGATAGTATCGTATATCTTACAAAAATCTGTAGCATTAGGTCTTATTTTAATATGTAATTTCATTAATGCATGATTATGACGTGCTGTCATATCTAAAGATGAAGGTTTAATATTATACTTTTTAGAAGTAATATTAATTGCATCTTCCCAAGAAACTTCTTCTATTTTAGTTAAATATAGAAGAAAAATAATAGCCTTTTCGTACTGCTTATCTGAGTATTTTTTTGCAACTCATTAAAGTTACCCCCAATTTTTTAATGAGCCCTCGGTAGGATATGATCCCACAACCTTCTCCTTACAGGGGAGTTGCTCTGCCAATTGAGCTACGAGGGCATATATTAGCGAGGAGGGGACTCGAACCCCCGCATGACCTTGGTTATGAGCCAAGCGACCTACCAACTGGTCTACCTCGCAATTCAGTTCCGCAAGGATTCGAACCTCAACCAATAGAGCCAAATTCTATTATGCTGCCATTACACTACGGAACTATTTTTTTCTATATAAACATCTAAATCCTTGTAAATTATATTGTCTAATCCATTTGCTAATTGTAACAGTACTAATTTTATATTTATGTGCAATATCTTCATAATTTAAATTCATAAGATCTTGCATAAATACTTCTTTTGTCGGTTTTTTAGATTTTCTATTTGCGGTGCAACTACGGCATAATCCTGTTTTGCTACTTGTAGTTATTTGAGTACCACAATCTATACATGTTATAATTTCTTCATTTCTCTTATTTTCTTTTACTTTTTGAATAATTTGTATATTATAGCATTTACTACATAAACCTGTTTTTCTTTTTCTATATAGACGTTTACCGCAAGAATTACAAACTATTTTTATAGTAGAATATGTTTTACTTTCTTTTTTTGTAACTATCGTATAAAAGAATTTTCTAAGTTCTTTTGGATAATATTTAAATGCAAAAGATAATGATTGTGCAAACCCATAAGATGACATGTACTTTTTCATTATACTTATTTATTTATTATTAAATGTTTAAAAGAGTCCATAATTTTTCTAAATATTTTTTTTGATTTAATTAAATTAATTTTATCCTTTTTATCTTCTTTAATATCTTGTCTCCATGTCCTACTATTAGTATTAATAAATCTTTCGGTTCTACGCATTACTTGTTTTAAAATATCGTTGATGGATTTTTCATTCAAATCAGGAATATCTGTAACTGAATAATAAGGATCATCTTCTTTTACAATTTGTACAAATTTATCTAAAGTTAAGTTACAATATTCATCAATCCAGTCTGTAATATAATAAAATCTATTTGGCTGATATTTATAACAACCAAATAAAATAGGATCTTTTTCTTCAATTTTTTGTTTATTTGATTTTATCTCATCATCTTTTTCTTGTAAAGAATTATAGTATAATACCCAATACTCATCAAATAATTCTCTTTTTTTAATCTCCTTGATAATTTTTGCTACTTTAGTAGGTATTACTCTTGTAAACTCATCTAGGGGTTTAAATTTAATAGATTTTTCCTGGACTTTATCCATGAATTTATCAATATGCTCTCTATCGATCCATTTTGTTATTCCACACGCATATGCTTCTGATTCTCGAACAACTATAGCAAGCATTTTGGTTAATTCTTCATATAGAGTATCTTGTTCTAACTCATATGATTGTACTATAAGTTTTTTTAATTTACTCAATCTTTTATCTAATTTCTTTTTCTGTATATCAGTTAATTTTGATTTTACATATTTAAAGTATAATCTTGGATGGTAAATTCCATTTTCTTTTTTTCCAGTTAATTTTATTTCAGTACCACTAGGTGTATTAGTCTCAATTTGAATTGGCCTTGAAATATAAATATTTGTTGTATTAGCATCATCATAGTAACTAGTTGTACCTGTATCTGTAAAAATTGCCATATAACATCCTCCATTACATATAATGCATTATAAGAGATCTGAACTTCCATTACTTTTTTTAAGACTTACTATTCTGCAAGACTTACTACAATAAAAATTTTTTTGATTATGCTTAAGTCTATACTTTCAGTTACTTAATCGTATATGGAATATTTTACCACATATTGGACATTTTAATTCTTTTATAAAATTTACTTTATTATTATGTAAATGTACATGCTCACTATTTGACATAACTTTCAAATTATCTATGTACCTCCAACTGGATTCGAACCAGCGTAACAGCATAGAAAGTGCTGTGTCCTCGACCACTAGACGATGGAGGCTTAAGTGCCCTGCCAGACATAAAGAAGCGGGTCTTTATCCCCCAGGGACTTTAGGAGGTTCTTTTCAAGAAAGTACATCCAGGGAGTTATCTTCGTTTACCCTCTATTTACTTCCAATCCAGTCAGTGTATATATTTACTTACTAATTTTCAGATCGAAGTATCATCATTTAAGTTTTTAATATATAACCTTCCTTCGAATGTCTGGCTTGATCCCTTGCTCATTTAGAATTGAATCTCACGGCTAATCCGATGAACTTTTTATCATTTTAGCATTATCATCAAGTACATGTGATGTACTGCAATTTTTACATTTAATATATACCCCATCTTCCATGCAATCTCCAAAATCTTTAGCATCCTTTACTATCTCATATTCAAAATGGTTATTACATCCACAGTTTCCACATATTATATGTAACTTTGCATTTACCATATAATTACTTCTTATCTAATAAATTATATTTTTTTATAATATCTTTACCACTTTCTTTAAGATACTTTTTTATAGCACTATCATCCTTATATGTAACATTAAGATAATTTAATGTATTATATATAAATTTTTCAATATCATCTGGTATTTCTTGTTTACTCTTATTTCTTCTTATGGAATCTTGTAAGCATTCCTCATAAGTCATTTCCCTCATTTTAGGTTCCCATAATAAAGAATAGCCTGTATTTGTATCATTTCTTATTGAACACATTGAACATTTAGTTGAATCACTATTTTCGTAATCACAAGTAATACAAGTTTTTTCCAAAAAAGATTCCTCCTGCTTATCGTTATTCCAATTAAGTTCTTTCCAGTATTCGCATGTACCCCATCTATCAATTATACCTCTATTATATAATAGACCTTCTGGTAATGGTTTATGAGTGCAATATAATTCATCATGAAATGAATCATATTCTCTATATTCACAATTACTGCATGGTTTTGTTTCATATGGTTCATTATACATTATTTATTTTTTGCTTTATTTAATAATTTCTTTAATATGTCTGCCTGAAATGGCTTTTGTTTTAATCTTATTATATATTATATGAATAATAATAGTACTATATATTATTGTTGATATCCATAATACTGTTTTAAATGCTATATCTATTATCTCATTTGATATCATTAGGATTTTCCTCAAATGCTATAGGAAAAAATATTGTTTCTCCTTTCATTTTATCTTTTATAAAAATATGTATCCCCTTACCTAAACATCCAAATAATCCATAAGATTTCCAATCGCAATGTTCACACCTATAAGGATCCTTTGTAACTTTCCCACAAGCTGGGCACCTAAATCCTGGACAAACTCTAACTGCATTTGTAAAAAGTTCCATTGTATCAAATACTATAACATCATTTCCTGTGAGCTTTGGTTGATTAGCATCTTGATAATAATTCATGTACCAATACCTTCTATCTTCTTCCCACGTATCTAAAATATCTCCTATATCAACTCCAATTTTATGTGAATAATGCTTTGCTCTATCAATTACCCATTTAAATGTATTACAATACCTATGAAAACATTTTACTTTTCCTTTTTTATTACATCCAGAAACATTAAAACAATTATCTCCTTCTATACAATCTTCAATAACTGCTTTTTTAAGTTTTTGATATCCTTTTCTCTTACTTAGCTTTTTGAAATCTATTTTCATAATATTCCTTTATTACTCTAAAGTGCTTATTAAAACCATCTGGCATAAATGTCTCATACATAGTGAAGCATTCTTCATCAAGGAATACTCGATAATACCTTTTCTTTTTTGGTGATAAAAAGTGTCAACTTCAATTTCTATTTTAGTTAAGAATATCCACCATTTATGTCTTAGTTTCATTTTTAATGTCCAATCCTTCTGGAGTTCTTTAAATATATTATATTTCATTTGGAGATGGAGGGATTCGAACCCTCAAAAACTTGCTTGCAAAGCAAGTGCCGTCCCATTAGGCAACACCCCCCTTATACTAAAAGAGCAATCATTTCTTCTATTGTTATTCTAACATCATCTTCTAAAGATAGTTTAATATTCCCTTTTATTATTTTTTTACAATTAAGACAAATTGCTCCTATTCCACTTAGTGTTAATATTTTAAATTAATAATTCTACTAACTCTTCTTTTGTTGCTATTTTTTCTGATACTTCATTTAACAAATCTGATCTTCCAGGAACTCTAATAAATACCCCTACTTTACAATTATTACAACTAAATTCTCTAAAAGATACCTGCCAAACAGTTCTAGGATCTCTTTTATAATTATATAAAGTTGTTATCCAACCACAATGTTTACATACTACAAAAATTTCTTTGTTAACACTATCCATTATCAAAAATTTTAATCTTTTTGCTTTGATAAACTATTAAGTAATTTGACGTACCAAACATTATTAATCACATCATCTGCAATTAATTTGTTTAATTCTTCTTCACTTTCTATCTCTCCCCACCAAGATTCACATCCGTAAACTATTTCATTAAGTTCAGGTACAAATATTGCTGGATTGTACCTTGTTTTTTGTGCTGTTACAATCCCATCTTCAATGCTATGTGATATTGCTAGAGGAATTCTACCTATATAAATACCAAAGAACGTTTTATCACCATGTTCCTTTTTGCATGATCGAATTTTGACAGGAAGTCCACATTTTCTTTGATCAATTGGATCAGATTCTATATATTTTAGTTCTTTATATTCATTGAAATTTACTTGCCAATCTAGCTCTTCAAATAATTTAAATAATTTTTGCACACATTCTATTTGCCGTTCATTTAAAGTAGCTTCTCCTGTTTCAATATCTTGATGAACAATTGTATCAAATATTTGTAATTTTTTTCTAATTTCATCAAGCCTTTGTTGTAATTCTTGATTGGTCATAAAATCTCATTTTTAAGTTAATTTAAATTAAAAGTTCAACTATTTCTTCTTTTGTAAGAAATTTTTGGTCAAATTTTTTAAAGTAATCTTTTGGCACGCTTACTAATTTAAGATATGAACTACAATGTGTGCATATTACTTGACTTATTAAATATTCATCGATAGAAACAGAGTTTGATATACAACCACATTTAGTGCAAAATACTGCCATATATATATATATATATATATATTATTTTTCATGGGGAGAAGATAGGATTCGAACCTATGACCTACGGCTTACAAGGCGATGAAACTTATTCAACCGCTACAGTTTCCTGTGAATATCTAGAACAAGCTTTTTTTACGTTGCTCTACCACTGAGCTACTTCTCCCATAAAGAACAGAGCCGTGCCAACACTTGACCTCAAGAGATCAACCAAGAGGCGGGGTGATCAGTTCCCTTTCTCGCAGTATCGAACTGCCAGCTCCGCTGTGGGGAAGATAAGATTCGAACTTACGATGTAACATTTTTTACCGCTACGAAAACTCGTGTATTCCTAAAAAATGTAGCTCCCAATGAGCACTTCCCCATATTTTGGCGAGGGTAGGAGTCGAACCTACAACCTTTTGATTAGAAGTCAAACGATGAATCACACTACAACCGCTACGCACAGATGGCGTGAATATTCTGAGCATGAATTTTTTTCTCTACCAGTTGAGCTACCTCGCCTTTTATATAATAAGTATATATTTATTTTTTAATTAATTTACCTTCTTCATCAAAATAATCAGGATAAGAATGATGTTTAATTGCATTTTTAAATGTTTTTAATTTGGTAATAGTATTGCTTATTAAATAACCAATAATATTTATTTCTTCTTTTGATAATTGTATTGAATTTCGTACATATGGTTTTATACCATTATTTATATAATCAGTAATTTCACATATTTTATCCCAATGTTCTTTAGTTGTTTTCATATATAATATTACCTTTTGTATATAAATGCGTGAATTAATAAATACAGGGTTATTGTAGCAGGGTATGAACCTGCATATGTGTTATCCCAATTACACGATGCAACTGTATTCCACCGCTACGCATTTATATATGAGTAAAAATGAATGCTTCTGAGTGAGTATTAAGAAATAATATTGTATCTGGAAATCGATGTAATTACTTCTTCCGCTACTCAGAATAATATTTTTAAAAAATAAAATTCCTTATATTTGAGCGAGTATTAGAGAATAGTAAATTTTTTGAACAGAGTGAAAGTCTGACGATGTAACTACTCTCTCCGCTGCTCAAATATAATTATTTCAATATAGTGTTATTGTTTTCTTGATTCAACTGCATTCCAAATATCAATAATTCTTTTAGCATAGACTGTTTCACGACCTGTCCATCCTGTAAGAATAGATCCTCGATACAAATTTTCTGGAAGTACAGAATTATCATATCCAGCAGTTTGAACAGAAAAAAGATTAACTTTTGGATTTACTTTTGTTCTATAATCCTGTACAAGCTTCAATACATCGATATGTCTACCTAGTATTTTATAATCTGCATATTCATTAGAATCTATTCCATAAAGACCACCACGACCTGCTTGCATATCTGAGTAAATAAAGATATTATCATAGTGTTCTTTATTCTTAATAGCATCTCTAAAAAAGATCCAGATACCATTTTCAGTACTACCTCCAACTTTTGCACACATACTATGGTCACCTAATTGATTGAGTTGGGAAAGAATACCATTTCTTTTAGATACAGATTTTACAATAAGTTTATCGCCAAAATACCCTACATACCCTTCATCAGAATTATACCCAGTCATAATACTTGATAGATTATCAATTTCTGCAACTCTTGTTGAACCGTATTCTGTAGTAAAACCATCCCAAGCAGATCCTGAATTATCAGATAGACACATAGTTTTTCCCTCAAGTTTAGGAAAATTAACCATCGCAATATCGATACATTCTTCTAAAGCGTCAAGAATTAACCCTTTATGTTTAACATCGGTTTCTACTTCAATGACTTTATATGTAGACCAATATCTAAAAGGAAACTGTTTTCCATAAGGAACTCCCTTTTTAAGTATTTTAAGAAGTTCTTTGGCAAAAGAGATATCATCAACTTCACTAAAAATCCCTCGAAGATTTCGTAGAAGTGCCATGTGAGGAATTTTAATAGAATTATAAATTTCTTTCCAGGATTTTCCATTAGATCTTAATCTTTCCCAAGTTGTTTTATCTTCATCTAGTTTCAATACTCCAGATTGAAGTTTCATTAATTCATCAATAATATCTGAATGAGCATGAGAAATTCTAATTAAATCTCTTAAACCCTTTGATTGATATTTACTAATTTGATATCTGTCAAATTCTGATAACCTTTTTGCCCATATTCTTTTAAGAATATTAGGGAGTTTATTTTTTGCACCTTTTAGATACATATAGTATTCAAATTGATTTGAAATATCATCAGGTCTTATAATAGTTTTGCAACCAAGATCCTTCATTAATGATTTATTTTCTTTGTTGAACTCAATACGATCTTCATGTAGCGCTGCTCTTACCATAATAACTCCAGGATTGAGTCTCATGAAAAATTCATTTCTTAACTCAACTGCCAAATCTAAAGTTCCTTTAAAATCATAACTTAGAGCATTGTCTATATTTTTTTCAAATACATCTGTAGTGCTCTCTTTTGGTTCTACATACCGAGAATCCATTTTTTTTAGAGCGGAATTTTTATCATGAGACTTTCTATAATAAGAAGGTTCTCCAAAAATTGAAGATGCGGATATTATCTTCAATGTATCTAAAGGATTTACTATATAAGAAGTTCCTCCCATAAAATTCTCTACTGCTTGTTCTTGGAACTTCTTATGTTCCGCTACGCTTTTCTTAGCGTGTGTTTTAAATTTGCTCATCTTTTACCCCCAGTTATCTTATGTCGCACTATACATTTATCAAATGTATAATGTCAAACATTTTTTTAAAAAAAATTGATCCCGCAAGGGCTTGAACCTTGAACTGCTTGGATGTAAGCCAAGTACTCTACCAAATTGAGTTACGGGACCAAATGAGACCTCGTCTGGAATTGAACCAGAAATATATAGCTTTGCAGGCTATCGCCTTACTAATTTGGCTACGAGGTCAATAACTTCTATAGAATCTATTTCATAAGCACCAATAGTGGAACACTATCCTTATTAGGATTTTCAACCTGGGAATGATTCTATAGAAATTTTGGGTGTGGAGAGATTCGAACTCCCTAAGCCGAAGCACATGAGCTACAATCATGCGTGTATCACCATCTACACTGCACACCCGAATATAATTAGAGTTTTCAATGAACATATCAGATTCTACCTGACAATTCGAATCTACCTAGAATTTCTTCTATGTAACAATAATAGATTCTATGGGTGACTGACCGGATTCGGACCGGCAACTATTGGAATCACAATCCAAGGCTCTGCCAATTGAGCTACAGTCACCATAAGAGCTAAACTTAAACTAATAATATATTTATGAGAGGATGGCGAGATTTGAACTCGCAACAATCAGATTGGAAATCTGAAGTTCTACCAATTGAACTACATCCCCATGCTCTACCAAATTGAGCTACACCAGCATATTATCGGAGTATAGGGGAGTTGAACCCCTTCCACTTGATCGACAGTCAAGTAAGCTACCGTTACCACAATACTCCAAAAAAACCAACTACTCTTTTTTTCAACCGGCTGTTGTTGGTATAATTCCGATACACGATTCTACAGCTAGTGCATACTATCCATATGATCCCTGAAGGTATTGATCCTTCTTCTACGGTTTAAAAGACCGTTGCTTCACCTTAAAGCTTAGGGATCTAACCTCTTGCTACTGTATAAGAGATCGTCTTATTGCAGTGAGATAAATATCTCATAGAATACCCCCTTTAGTTTGTTATACGGAAAGTAGACGAATCGAACGTCCGGGCTTGCACCCGCCAACAGCTTTCAAGGCTGCTTGTCCCCTTGGACAGTACTTTCCATTACGCTTAATTGTATTTAGGCTTTTGCCATTGTTTTCTTATCTTATAAAGATGCTTCCATGATTTAGAACACATGATACTAGCATTCTTTTCTATAGTCCAAGGATCAAGATAAACAGGACCTCTCCTTTTTCTTAATTTTACAGGTTCTTCTATATCCCTGTACCAACGAACTCTTTCTTGATTTACTCTTATTCTTCTAAAATAAGAATAATTATATAACATCCACCAGTTAGGGGTAACTACCCATTCTTTTGTTCCATTTAACCATGTTGATAAAAACATAGCTGCCTCCTAATGTATAAACATTAAAAGACTGCATTTTTTCTCATCATGTTACCTCCTTTACTATTTTCTTTACAGGCCATTTACAATAGGGACATTTTTTTATAATTTTATGAACCATGTTTATATATAATACTTCTCTTGATGATATCACTTTACCACATTTTGGACATTTATATATAGTCATAAATGCCTCCTTGAAGTTAGATTCAAGTTTGTTAGTTCATATCATCTATCATACTTTGCGGTGAGTACAGGATTTGAACCTGTGGAGCCATTAACCCTCCAGTTTAGCAAACTGGTGCAATAAACCAAACTCTGCCAACTCACCAATATTTTAAAGTCTACAAATAAAAAAAGCGAAAGGTTTTTAGCCTTTCGCTTTTTAAAATAATATAATAATATCTATATATTATCAACTCAGCGAAAGGCGGATTTGTCTCCAAGTATACCATTATCAATATTCTTCACAAAGGACATACTTGGACACGTCCACACATAATGGGAGGGTTCCTGTGTTAAATATTGATATGATTTTTGCCGATACACTGAATTTATTCTCCTTTTAAAATTTGCTTGCTTTTCTACTTACTATGATACATAATGTACACCATTATGTCAACCCTTTTTTACTAAAAAAAAGAAAATTGGGAGAATTTATATCATGCTTAAAGAAATAGAAGAAATTGAAAAACAATATGGTCATGGTTCTTTAGCTAAATCTATACCTACTGCAAGAATTTTTGAAGTTTTTAGTTCAACACATTCTATTGGTAAAACAGCATTAGCATTGTATAAAACAGCTATAGTTCAAAGAAAAGGAGGAATTGTTTTATATATTGATGCTGATAATACATTAAATTATGATTATGTAAAAAATATGGGTGTTGATACGAAAGAACTTTTTGTTTCTTTGGAAAACAATGCAATAGATATTTGTAATTTAATAGAAGATTTAGTAAAAGAAAATAAAATATCTCTTATAATAGTAGATACTATAACTGCTTTAATGTTTCATAATAAATTTGGTGAGGGATTTACCCGATTAGTAGGATTAATTATTAAATCCAACGTAGATGTATTTTTTCTACATCAAAAACGTTGGAAATATGAAAATAGAAGCAATCTTAGAACTTTGATACAAGTATATATAGAAAGAGAAAAAACTAATAAAACCTTAGATGGAAAAGTAATAGGTTATACAAATATTGTAACAGTACATAAGAATAGTTTATTGCTTCAAAAATATTTATTTGATGTTAAACAGATTAATAAAAAATTCCATATATCTATAAAAAATTTTTAATATGATTAGTAAAATTTTTAATATTTAATATTATTTTTGTGTAAATACTTTCAGAACTTATATAAGTATTTTCTGATATATTTATATTTGATATTGTTGCAGAAAATATTTTTTTATTTATATTTTTAAAATTTTTGAAATTGGCTAACAACATCTTATCTTTTATACAATTTGCTAGGTTATAACAATAGTTTGTAGGATTAATGGCAATTAGTTTACAACTAGAAATATATGCTTCATATAATAATATACCAAAATGCGATATTAATACATTTGTTCTGAAAATTATTGATGCGAAATTATCGTTTATTTTTTCTATTATATTATTCTGTATAATATATGAATCATTCCGTAATAAGACGGCAACTTTTGCTGACGTAGGTAAATATTTTATAATATTAACAGCATATTCATTATTTCCATGCATTGGGTAGATTGTGAAATCTATATCTTTTTTATATATTGTTTTTCTTAGTTTATTTGTTGTATTTACAAAAGTATAACCATAAATAAATATATTTTGCATGGGTACATTCTTATTTATTAAATTAGGTAATAAATCAATTGCATAATTTGCTTTATATCTACCAGGTCCTGCATCATCAATAGCGATTATTTTTTTACCATAATTTTTAATTTCAGCTATTGTTGAATTTTTCATATCACGAATAATTAAATCTGTATCTGGACTTGGTGTTTCTTTTATAAAATTTTTAAATTCATTAGGAAAAAAGGGAGGAATTTTTTTCAATATAATTTCAGTATTATATAAATTATTGGTATTAAAGTACCATAGTAATGTAATCATTCTTTGAATATGCCCAGTACCTAAAGCATTACCCCAGGAAGTTATTAAACTTATTTTTTTAGTCAAGCCTCATCATCCTTTGTCACTGCAAATTGTATAATGATTTTTTCTTTTTGAGTATCTATATAGTAATCCATAGATGTTATTTTTTTATTTTCTGGTATTTTATAGGCATTTTTGATGTAGAAAGAAATAACATCTCTAATACTATGTATTGTAAATTGAATACTTACATTTTTACTTGTGGAAGTATTTTCTTTTTTCTCTGTAGGAGTATTTTCTTTTTTTTGTGTAGTCATATAGTATTCCTTATGCACTTTTTATAAGTATCGGATATTAATATTAAGAAACAGATGTTGCTGTAAAATTATTTTTATCTTTTTGAAAATCATCAAATACAGCAGGGGCATGTTCTTGAAGAATTTCTAACATTTTATAGCAAATTCTTCTTATCTCCCATTGAGCTGTTTTATGTAAACGAAGCGAAAAAATGTGTCGAAATTCTCTAAAGTTTGCTGTAAAAACCATTTGACTTTCTAATGCATTTGGTAAGACAAATCTTGCATCTTCTTTTGAAATTCCAAATTCTCGTAATTGTGTATAAGTAGTTTGAGCTAATAATATAAATTTGCAAAAAATATTATAAGCTTGTGGATTATTTGCTATTTTTGGTGGAACAATAAAATTAAAATTATTTTCATCTATAAATCTTTGTGACTGCTGAGATATACCTACTCCAATTCTATGTCTTACTATTTGATGTGTGAATGCTCTTGATCCACCAAGTATACGAAAAGTTGCTGATGAGTGTTCTAAGATGGAAAAGTGCCCACGTTTAATACAGTTTTTAATAAAATTTCTTTCAGTACCTTCTGCTATTTTATCTAATGATAAATAACATGTTCTACCAGCCTCTTCAATAAGTTTTTCAGAATTTGGGGTTATTGAGAGTAATTGTACAAGCGGTTCATTAATTTCCATTAATAAAATCCTTTAGTATTATTTATTTAGTAAAAGATATTATTAATATTATCGGCTAGATATGTTATAAAATATTAAGGAAAATTTAGGGAGAAGCCCATCTCTCTTTGATAAATAGAGGTAACTTATAGAAGATAAGTTATTGGAGGTAACTTTATGAAATATAAGTTGATAACAAAGAGAAAATGGGCTACTACCATGCTTACTAAATAATAAGATAAGCATAATACTATAACAATGTCAAGTATTTTTATAAAGATAAAAGTCATTCTTTTTAAAAAAGAGAAATAATTGTTAATAACAGACAAGAAAAGAAATGACTATATAACTATAAAATTATTTCTTTTTTAGAAATCAAATGTTTTTTATAAAAATTCTTTAAAATATTTTTTATAAAAGTTTAATTATCATTTTTTATATTTGGAACAGACACTATTTTTTCAGATTTTGATATTATTGCAAAAAGAGATTGTTCAGGAGGTAAAGTATTTAAAAAATTACTAATTATTTCAAAATCTGTTTCCCCTTTAATACCTTTACTTTTTATATATTCCACAGTATATAATATTCTTTCTATTTGACCTCTACTAGCATACAATCCAAATAAAAGCTGCGCTTGTTGTTGATTTTGATATTGATATTGATGATAAGTGTTTGTTATATGAATACCGTGACTATATAGCATATAGCCAGTAATACTCCATGAAATAACAAGTAAAAATATTATTATTACTAAATATATCCATTTTTTCATTTTTAATTATCCTGTTTCACATTTTATAAAGGAGCTACTAATAAATTTATCTAACGGTAATATTTTAATGGCATTTTCATCGATATCATTATTACGATAAGAACTATATAAAACAAAAACTTTATTAGTAATTGCATGCTCAGCAAAATTAATTAATTTAATTTTACTTCCCCCTTTTGTCAGATATATAGCATTTTTTTCTGCTGTAGGCATCTTTGGATTAAGCTGATTTTTCTTTTATTTTTTTAATATTTTCTTCTATTGGTTCTTCTACAATAGTATTTAATCCTGCTTCTACTTCTACTTCTCTACTTAAATTCTTTTTTTCTAAACCATCATGCAATTCTATAGATAATAGAGGTAGTGCTCCTTCTATTACTGCATCTACTCTTTTTTTAAAATCTACTAGAACATTTCGAGATGCTGCTATATGACTAGAAGCTCTAAGTAAAGTATCATGCTCATCGATTATATTGTTGATATGTTGATACATTTTCATCCATACTTCATCAAACTTTGTTATTTTATTTGCGAGAATATTCTGTCTTTTCATTAAACGTTGTCGTTCTTCTTCCAAAGTTTGCCTACATGCCTTACACTTCTCTTGCTGCATTTTTTCTAAGGTATCTATTCTTTGATCTGCAGATTCTCTTAATCTTTTTTCAATAGCAATATTTTGATTCGTAAGATCTTGAATCTTACTAGTCATGCTTCTATGTTGACTAATGAATCTTACTGAGGCAGCTTCTTGTCCTTGGGCGTATGCCTGTGCTCTAATAGATGCAATATCTTTTTTTTCATCAAAAAATTTTTTAATAGAATTAAATATTGTCATATTTATTACCTCCAGGTTGTAAAATAAGGGTTATTCTTCTTTCCAATTAAAATCTTTTATATTAACACCACGTTGAGTAGCTATTTTTTCTAAAATATCCAACAATAGCATCCATTCTTCAACATCATCTTCAAGTACTTCTTTTCTACCATTATCATACTCAACAGTGATTTTAATTGGATTCATTAGTATTCCTTAATAAATTAATCATCGTCTATTTTAGTATTTATTATTAAAAAAATAGGTAAATGATCTGATACTACTCTTCTAAATATTGAATAATCTATTATATAAGGTTTATATACTATTGCAAAAATAACTTCATGTGTATATTTATTTGAAATAAAGAAGTTATCATATGCATTAGAAAGACCATAATCAGTTATTGTAGTTTTTTCTTTAGAAGATATGATATATTTTATTTTATCTGTATGACATAATAAATTAGAAAATCCTTTATCATCTGCCGGTAAATTAAAATCTCCTGCAATAATAATATCTTGTTCTGTCCCATTAATTTTTTGAAAGTAATCATATACATCTATAAGTTTAGTTGCTTCTGCTCTTCTGTACTTTTTGCCTTTACCAAATATTAAATGACATAAAACAAGTGTAAAATCGAAATTATTTATCTTAAATATTGCTCCGTATGGTTCTCTAATAAAATCGGTATAGTATTTCTCTTTATAGAAACCAAGAGGTTTAATAATTTTTACTTTATCTTTTTTCCAAATATATGCGTAATATTCTTTATATCGTCCAAACCCAACTGGATATGGTGATACATGGTATTGCCAGTCTATTTGAGTTATTTTTTCTAAATTATATACAAGAGTGTTAATTCCTGAAATTTTCATTACTTCTTGAAGACCAACTATATCATAATTAATAAGTACTTCTGCTGTTCTATTATAATTTTTTCCATTCCAACCAAGATGTAATATATTAAAACTCCCTATAATATTAATATATTTATTAGTTTCGGCAAGACATAAATCTTTATTTTGTGTGGTTATTAAAATTAATAATATTGGTATAAAGATTATTTTTTTCATAATATAGTTCTTTTTAATTAGTTTATAGTATGATCATACTGTTCAGTTTTTTTTATCATTTTATGTATCCTGGAGGGATTATGTAGAATAAGCTCCTTCTCCTCTTTTATTAATTTTATAATTGCACTTAATCTTTTTTGAGTAAAAACAGCAGCTTCCTTAATACCAATATTATATACTAATATTTCTCGAAATATTTCATTTAATTGTTTTGTAGATATTTTTGTTATTTTATTCATGGTATGTCAAATAATAGGATTAATGTACAGTTATCATACACCATTGTCAAGATTTTTTTATAGAAAAGTTAGAAATGTTTTGTAGCTTTGAATCCTATTTTAAAATAATCCTTATCATCCTCATCATCAATAGCACTATTAGAGCTACAATACTTTGCACCATTATGAATTATTTTCATAGGATGCCCTCCTATTATTATATGTAAATCTATGTCACCTAGTGCTTTATCTAAAGTTAGAACTAGTTTCGTTTTATTATCTCCCTTAGAAGATACTTTTATTGATGCAGCACTATCATCAGGTAGAATAATTTCATGCTTTGTCGTTTTCTTTATTAGTTTATTTAATAAAGACATACTTTCTCCTAAATGGTATATTAAAATAATAATACAAAAATTATTTAATTTTTAGGGTACAAGTAAGTAATTTGATTGGATATTGTGTATCTAATTTTAGAGTATTTTATATTAAAAAAACTATTATATACTAAATATATAATAGTTTTTTTAATTAGTATTAGTCCATTCTTGCTATAGCTTCTTCCCATCCAATAAAAAATTTTTCAAGTACTCGCTGGCTTGATAAACCTAATTTAATTTTTTTAATATCTTTAGGATCAAATGCTTCAGCAATATTGAAAGGTTCATATTTTAAAGTGATTTCTTCATTAACAATACTTTCTAATTCCTTAAAATATTCTTGTAGATTTTCCGGTTTAACTTCTATAATAGGATCTGCTCCTTCTTTTTGTACTTCTTCACCATACTTTTTAATTAATTCATTTTTTGATTTTTCAAAAGCTTCAAATTCTGGATTAATCTCATCAATTAATTTATTAATTCTATATGATACTAGAACAGGAAGAAGATCTCCATTTTTAAGAAGTTCTTCATGTGCAGCTCGTGAGTCAAGTAGTTCTCTTAATAATACTTTCATGTTTATTTCTCCTAATATATTTTATTTAATTATCGACAATATTTATATGATTTTTTGGTAGTCAATTATTTCTAATTTCTCTATCATTTGCACAACATTGTACTTGTGGAGTTTCTTTAGTATTTTTAACAACTTTCATCCTTGACTTTTGATCAGGAGTGAGCATACCTTTAAACTCGTTAAATATATGTTCTGCATCTATATCCATACAAGTGGGATTTGGACACATCCATCTATTCCCACTTGCACTAAAGTCTCCTAAATCTCTTAGATACGGTCTTGAGCAGCATGGATCGCCTGTGCTGCAATCACCATATAGATTATTATGTATTTCATACCCCCATTGTTTATGAGAGGTTCCTCCCCATAAAACAATACCCTCTTTATTTATAGCTCCTGCATAATGCATTAATGAACTATTAATACCAATAAATGTTTCAGCTTCTTCTAATAATGCTGCATACATTAATGAACCAAATTGAAAAAGTTGTAACCCTTCTACATCACTATAACCTTCGTTAGGTAGACCGTATAATACAACAGTTGTTCCTGGAAATTCTTCTTTAATAAATTTAACCAACCATTTAGCATTTTCTACTGGATAGTTTCTTTGAAAGCCTGTCCATTGAAAAGGTTGTGATAGATTGGCAGTTAAGGGAGATTGTCCCGAACTAAATTGTACTATTATAAAGGGTCCCGTATTTTGTCTAAATTGTTTAGCAGAATCTTTAACCATTTTAGTAAAATACAATTCTGGTTTCATATCTTTAGAATATTCAATTTCAAATTCATTACACCAAGATTCAATTACATGTACTTTTCTTTTTATAAAATCATCATTAAAATATGGATCAGCAAAGTTGGTTTTATAATTATCACTTAATATAATATCTTCCCAGATATACGGTGTGCCTCTAGAAAGACTTCTTTTTACATATGGATTGTTTTCAAAAACATCTGAATAAGATGATGTTACTAAAATTTTTTTATTTGGTTCTAATTCAGCAAGTTTTGGAATTAGAGCAGTAAAAAAAACATTTCTACCTATACCACCCTCAACGATATAATTATTCATATAATTTTCCTTCATTTAATATTAATTTTTATCAATTTGTATGATTGCTGTCCATTTCAATGAGCAATCTCCAGTAAAGTTTCTTATTAAGTATAATTGACATTTTTCAGTAGAGCATTTTGTAAATATTTTTTTAAAGGGGCATTTTCTTTTTAATTGCACATACCCATTTTCCAAAAATGATTTTACATTTGTATACCCTCTTGACCATTCATGTAATGCTCCATCATTAAATTTCATCATGATGATAGGAATAATTGCATTGTTATCTAAATTTAATGTAACTGCTGGAATTTGCATTCCATCGGATGAAAGAATTTTTGGATATTTATCTCTATTTTTATCATATAATTTTCTAAATTCATCTATATATTTCGAACTACATCGAATATCCATATAATATTACTCCTTTTTTAATTTTTTTTGTTCGGATATGATCTTGTTTCTATTTTCGACATAGTTTAAATACTCAGGATCTTTATTATTTTGAATTCCTACATTTAAATAATATTCTTCACATTTTTTTTGATTGCTGCACCAATCTTTAATACTAATATAGGTAATTCCATCGATAAATTTATTATATTCTTCTTTAGTAGCACCTTCTTCCCATTCCTTGCTTTTTTGATTAAAAACTGCTCTAACAAATTCACGTTGTGGCATTTCTCTATGTAACCACTCTTTATTTTCTTTATCCCAGAAATAATGTCGTAAATCAGTTCTAGGGAGTATTTGTAAAGGCTTACTCACAACTTCTTTATTTTTTATTAAGGTAACTTCAAATTCTGTTATAGGATTTCTTAGCACATACTCAGCAAAATTATAATCATCGAGAACATATAAAAATTCAGGTATATTTGACCATTGACTTGTATCTGGATTCCATACTATTATATAATCTTTTTTAAACATGTTTTGTGGTGGTTCTACAAAAGTAGAATTTTCTGGTACATTAATATAATCAGAATCACCTGTAAATGCTTCATTTCTATATTCATAGGTATCTTCATCAAATATATATATTTTATTATTTTTATTAATATTCTTAATTTTTTTATAATTCATTAGAATTCTCCTTTTGTTAATAACAACGTCTTACGAATAATACAGTATAATACTGAGGTCTTTGGTTATAAGAATTTGGAGTACCTGTATGTGCTTGTACCCCATTACTATAATATATTTTTTTATTTTCAGTTCCGTTTCCTATACCAGAATAGGATGCGTTTAAAGATGCACCAACATGCCAATGTGATTCACTAGATGTTATTCCTTCCCAAATTGTACCAAAATCTACCCAAGAATAATAAGTACTACCACCCCAATCTAAATTACAAGTTTGAGATGGTTTTTGATGAGTATGTTTATGTGATTGATCACCTACATTTCCAGTAACATTACTATGACTATGTATTAATTTATGTTGATGACTAGGTATTTCATAAATATTTAATATTTTTGAATTTGATCCACCTGTTCTAGTAGTTGTTTCACCACTAAAAGTATGTATACTATTATTCCAATATGCAGTTCTATATCCTTCATCAGCACCTAGAATAAATTTATCAGTTAAATCAGGACAACCGTGTCCACTATTTCCAGCAACACATGCATACCATTGCTTCATTGTAGGATTGTTATTGGGATTGTAAGGATCATTTGGATCAATCCAATCAGTTTTGTCATACATTAGGATTGTTCCTATAGGAAATCCAAAAGATCTATCATTATATATTTTCGATTGTTTTAGTTGCGCCATTATTGACATCTCCTTAAAAATAAAGCAGTTGTATATGCAGGCTCTACTCTAAAAGAAGTTTGCGTGATCAAGGAAGTATAACTATATATATATGAATTAGAGTTCCAATCTCCATTACCAATATAATTAGCTATAGTAGAACTTACTGAATGATTATGATCTTCATTTGATGTAGGACGAAGCCAATAATTAGGTGAGTATTGTAACCACATATTGTCACAAGTAGTAGAAAATATTGTATTATACATAACACCAGGATCAATATAAGATGTATAATAATAGGTATGGCTATGTGAACCTCCATTAACATAATATTCTCCATTATGTTCGTGGTCTATATTATGACAATGTTCAGGAATATGATTTGCACCAAGTGTTACATAGTTATTTCCACCTGTATTACCTATTGTAGATGTTGTACCTCCCCTGGGAAATGTCCATACAAAATTAGGACAGTCACCATGTCCTGGACTACTTTTACACAAATACCATCCTGGGATAGTTGAATTATCTACCCAACTACTACCATCAAACATTATAATTATTCCTATTGGTAATCCAAAACTTTGTATATTTTCAATTGTTGTATATCTTTTAAATTCAGCCATTATATACATCTCCTTATATATATTGCAGAATAATATGATGGTCTGCCGTCAAAGTAATAATTATAACTTACAGAATTTCCCCATTGATCTCGAACACTCATTTCACCATAATCTGATGCTAGGCTTCCTACAAGATAAGTATAACTATGATTATGTGGGGTATAGTTTGTATCTGCAAGATAAGAAGTACTTGCATTAGGATAATGTCCAGGGGAATTATCAGCATTATGTACGGAAGCATCAGGTGAACGATCTAGAAAATGTAAATGATTATATTCATAATGATCTACATCCCATCTTATAACAGATCCTGTAGTATAATTTAATGTACTATGTTGGTGATTAGTATTATGAGCATGTCTTGGTAAATTTAATATAGATATTTGTTTACTATTGCTAGAACTTTGATACATAACTGTAATATCATGACCGATAGCAAATCTATCTACATAACTTATTACACCATAACCTGTATTTTCTGGAATGCAGGCATACCAGCCAGGTAAAGTACTATTATCTATCCAACCAGCTCCATCATATATTAATACAGTACCTATAGGTAAGTTAAAAGCTTCTTCACCATCGATAGTTGTTCCAATCTTTAGCTCAGCCATTATATTGAAGTTACCTCCTTAAATTCTCCTACAACATATAAATCACCATTAGTAGCTAATCTTGCTTTAGTAACTCCGCTGGATTTAAAATCTAAATTTCCAGAACTACCTACAATAGTCCAAGTTGTGCCAGAGATAGCTATACTATTTATACTTAAACCATTTTCCATAGTTACAAAACCAGTAGCATTATTTATGATAAGAGGTCTTAAACTGTTCCAACTGCCATTAGCATCACCTGAATTAGTTAATAATAAGTTTATATTATTATTGTCATTTCTAATCATAAATCCATAATTAGCAGATACTGCTCTAAATTGAGCTACTGAAGTATAAATGCTTCTTATTTCCCCTTTTGCAGTAATATTGCTACTAGTTATAATTAAATTACTATCACCTATATTTAATGTAGTACTGGTTAATCTAAATTTATTAGCCGAACTATAATTAAAGTCAATAGAATCATAAGTATTATTATATTTCATTACCCAATTTGAAGTACCAAACTTAAAATTATTTGTACCACCGAGAGTTAATTCTCCACCTACACTTAATGATCCACTTACACTGAATGTTCCACTTATATTTAAATTAGTAACATTTAAGCTACTTGTGTTTAATCTTAAATAATTAACTGAATTATATTCTATATCAATTGAATTATAGGTGGAATTATATTTAATAATCCAATCTGATGTTGAAGTACTTGGAATTGTAATATTTTGTGTAACTAATGATCCTTGAGAGATTATATTATTGGTAAAAAAAACAGCGTCTTTTGTATAATAAGAATCTAGTTTACCATATGTAATTCCATATATTCTTAATGTTCCTGATGTTGTTTGATTCACTACTTTAATTTTATGATATCCTTCTGATAATCCTTTAAAAACAAATATTAAAACATTATTTGAAGAGATATCATTATTTTGAATATTAGTAAAACTTACATCTGTAAAAGTATCTGAACCAGGAATTGCTTCATATGATACAGTAAAATTATAAGAATCGTTGCTTGATGGTTTAGTAATTCTAATATATAATTCATCATCTTCTCTACAAAATATTTTACTTAAGAAATAAGAATTAACTGTAGAAGTTTCAACATAAGTTGTACCAGTACTGGTAATTGTCCATTGAGATAATGATTCATCGATTTCATTACTATCTGTATAATATGTAACCTTATTTACTACATATGGAACTAAGCTATAATTTTCTGTAAAAATATCAGTAACTTCTCTAACATTATGTAAATATGTCTTCGCACTAGTTAAATCTGCAGTAATTGGGGCTATAAAAGGATCTCTTAATAGATTATATAATCTTAATTCTTTCATTTCTGCAGGATATGGGGGATATGAATAATTACCTTCCTGTATTATAAATTCTCCAGTACTTGTTATATCTATTGATTGATACTGTTTGTATCCATATTTATAATATGCATAAACATATCCATCATGAAGATAGCTATCTGAATACATATGAATTGTACCAGTATTGGCTGTATATATATAATCACTTCCATATGAATATAGATTTCCTTGACTATCATAAATTTTTATTGATGTTGCATCAATTATTCCTCCAGTAGTAAATGCATTTAATGTAAAGTCATCTCCTGAATAAATGGGATAATGCCCTTCTGGTGGATTAGTATAACCATAGTTATATACAGTTAATTCAGGTAATGCTAAATATCTATAATCACCTTCATAAATAGTTATTACATTACCTTTAATTACTGCCTTACCTGAGCTTATCCTAGCATAATATCCTGAGCTAGTAAAAATAATTGTTTCAAAGTTATTACCGTAACTATCAGACGTACCGCTTAAATGTAATCTATCAGGAGTGGGATCAATACTAAGTAAATTACCTTCAACAAAATCCTCCCAAGTGGGAGTGCCTTTCATATCTTTAATCTCTGTTCTAATTCTATTTAAATCATCTTCTACATCGATTGGAGTTCCATAAAAGTCATCATCAATATTATCTGAATTATCTACCATAGGTTGAGGAAGTAGAAAGGATGGTGATAAATTACTAACTTCTATTTGTGAGGGCGGTAAAGATATTATTGTATAAGTCACACCTGTTGTATCTGCTGATAATAATGGTTGTCCTGATCCCTGTGCAACTGTACTTCCTAAATATACATAATTTCCTGTAGATGTAATTTCTGCATATTCAGCAGCAGTCATTACTACAATTTCTATTTTATCTAATTGTCTGTTATAGTCTAATGAATAATCAGATAGATCAATTGTTAGTTTTGTATCTTCAATTATACTATCAGAATAAATATCATAACTGCCTTTTGTAGTATAATAATGAGCATAGACATAATTAACTGTACCAAAAGCATCATTACTTAAAGTGATTGAAGATATTCCAGTAGATGTCTCTATTATAGTAGAATCTTGTGTGATTAAACCACTTAATCCTGTTGTAGCGGATACATCAACCATTAATTTTGTATTATCTAGAGAATCGACTTTTAAATCAAATCCTTGGATAATTGCAGAAGTGTTTGGATTTTTCAATAATTGTCTATATGCTTTATTAACGTACGATTCTATAGAATTTTGTAAAAATTCGTAATCAGTGGCTCTTAATCCTACTATTTGTGCATCAAATACTATCTTATTCATAATTAATCATCCTTATGGTAGTATATCTTTCTAACAGAGATTTTAGTGCTTTTGTTCTAATACTTTTATTTTTTCTTCTAATATCTTTATTTTATTTTCGGATACAGAATTACATTTTGTTAATTCTTTTACTGAATTTATTAATGGTAATACAAATAATGCATAATTAAGTGAATATTCACCATTACCACCTATATTTATTCCTGAAAATTCTATTCCTAATTCTTTTGCTACCTCTTCTACCTGTTGTGCAAGCATACCATGTTTTGTTATTTTAGATTCTTCGTTAAATGGAATACTACATATATAATCCTGAGAATAGCAACATTTTAAACTATTTTCATACTCACTAATATGTTTTGGATAAAATTCAACTGGATTCAGTTTATTTATAAAGTCTAATCCAGTATTATAAGATCCTAAACATTGTTTCATTCTACAATCTGAATAAGTACTCCAGTCACATTGACCACCGATCCATGTTACTGAAGTATTTCCTATTGCAACACAATTACTTGCTGTTGGTTGTGCCCCACATCCTATTGCTGTTGAATTTGATAAATTAGTACAATTGGCGAATGCACAATAACCAATTGCGGTATTATAACAACCAGTGGATGTGTTATACATTGCTTGATCACCAATTGCAATATTATAACTACCTGTAATATTGCAACATAAACTAAGATTGCCTAATGAAATATTATAACAACCAGTGGATGTGTTATACATTGCTTGATCACCAATTGCAATATTATAACAACCAGTAGAAATGCAGAATGCTGCATTGTTTCCTAATGCCGTATTATAAAAAGCAGCATTAGCAAGATATAATGTATTACATCCAATACCTATGTTACCACAACCACTTAATCCACCTACTCCACCGCCATGAAGTGCTTTAAAACCTATGCCAACATTACATTTGCCAGTATAATTACTATGTAAACTACAAGCACCAATACCAACATTACATTCACCATCAGTATTATGATATAAGGATCTATACCCAATACCTGTATTATAATTAGCAGAACAATTGTACGAAAGAACTGCATCGCCAATTGCAGTATTAGCAGCACCGGTACCAGCACATAAAGCACATCTACCGATTGCAACATTAAAGCTAGTAGTAGCATTATTACACATTGCACACGAACCAAATGCTATATTATGCCCTCCAGAAGTGTTGCAGTATAAAGCGTTAACTCCAAAAACAATATTACAGCAACCACTTGTATTATTGTACATGCTACATGTACCTACAGATATATTGCAACAGCCAGTATTACATCTCATAACACCGTATCCAATTGCTATGTTATGGCATGCTGTTAATGTAGCATTTAATGTACAAGTACCTATTGCTACATTATAACCACCTGAACTAATACCATATCCAGCTAATCTACCAATTCCTATATTACAGCATCCCACATTAGTATTATTAAGTGCTTGTGTTCCTATTGCTACATTATGACATGCTGTAGTATTACTATAAAGACTGTTATACCCAATAGCAATATTACAACAACCTGTAGTATTATTATTAAGAGATTGTGTTGCTATTGCTACGTTATGACATCCGCAACAATTATCATAAAGAGTATTTGTTCCAAATGCTACGTTACATGATCCAGTAGTATTACTGCATAATGAATAATAACCAAATGCTATATTAGCATTACCTGTTGAGTTTCCATGTAAGGCACTATATCCTAAAGCAATATTACAACAGCCAGTGCAGCTACATCTCATAGTATCACGACCTATTGCTATATTATATTGACCATTTGAATTACAATATAATGAACATCCACCAATTGCAACATTAAAACTACCAACATTACATCGTAAACTTTCGGCTCCAACAGCAATATTTAATTGTCCAGTTAAGTTACATAACAATGCATAAGAACCTATAGCTAGATTACACATTCCACCATTAGTAGCACACATTGCAAATGCTCCAATTGCGATATTAAAACAGCATGTTTGTGAACTAGTTAAAGCTTTATACCCTAATCCAACGTTATAACTACCTGTTGTATTACTATTAAGAGCTTCTAAACCAATAGCTACATTACGTAGACCTGATGTATTGTTATAAAGTGAAACACAACCTATTGCTATATTATCATTTCCACCTATATTACAATACATTGATTGATAGCCAGCAGCAAAATTCCTACAGCCACATGTTGTGCTATATAATGCTTCACAATTAATACCTACATTACCTGTACCCGTTGTTAAACTAGTAAGAGCATCACAACCAAGAATAACATTATCATCTGTTATTGTAAAACCAGCAGCATCCCAAGTAGTTTTATCAGCATCAGTTGGTAAATAATAACCAGATGCTATTCCGATTGTTGCTCCAGTACTTGTTACAACAGCATTACATCCTCCAATAACTGCTAATCCTGTTGATGTTGTTAAATCTCCTGTTACAATACCACCACCTGCATCCCAAGAAGTTTTATCAGCATCAGTTGGTAAATAATAACCAGATGCAATTCCTATAGTAACGCCAGAACCTATTACTGAGTTTGTACCACCAGTAACAGCTATTCCTGTTGAAGTAGTAAAATCTCCTACACTATAAGAACCAAGTAAATCACTTGAATTTACTCCTACTAATTTATCTATACCAAGTGAATTACTATATATATTATCTATCCATGTTTGATTAGATGCATTTGCTCCTGTTATATTTCCTATTACAATAGAACCTGAACATGTAGTAATAGCACAACCCGCTAAGTATCCAATAGCAATATTACAACAACCTGTAGTGTTAGAACATAAAGATGCTTGTCCTACACTAGTATTGTAACATCCAGTTGTATTAGCACATGTAGAAAGAACACCGAATACATTATTAAAGCAACCAGAAGTATTTTTATATAGAGAAGCTGCTCCAAATGATACATTACAGCTACCTATTGTACTACAATGGGATGCATTGTGACCAAATGCTGAATTATCATTGCCAGTAGTATTATACTGTAGAGAGCATTGACCAAAAGCAGTATTATTAACACCTTCAGTATTTTTACATAATGAATTATCCCCAGTAGTAGTGTTACCACATCCTGTAGTATTATTATATAATGTACAATTACCAATAGCAACATTACAAACACCTGATGTGTTACAAAAAATAGAATTAAGACCTATTGCAATATTATGTGAGCCTGTTATATTAGAATATAAAGAACAAGATCCTATTGCAATATTATAGTTTCCAGTAGATGTTAAAGATAACGCATTACTACCAATTGCTACATTACAAGAACCAGTAACGTTACATCTAAGCGATAAATAGCCGATTCCAGTATTAAGAGTTCCAGTTATATTCTTTCGAAGAGATCCAATACCAATAGCAGTATTATAATTAGCAGTATTACTACACAAACTATACGCACCAATAGCCGTATTGGAACAACCATTAATATTACAATAAAGAGATTCAGGACCTATAGCAATATTATTATCACCAATAGTATTACAGTATAAGCTACATAATCCAATTGCTATATTAAATACACCACTAGTATTACAAAGCATTGATAGATAGCCAGCAGCAAAATTACCACTACCACTAGAATTACTTTGCAATGAATTTGGTCCAATTCCAATATTACTTGATCCAGTAGTATTACATCTAAGAGATGCAATACCAATGGCTAAATTATTATTAGCATTATTACAACATAAACTATAATTACCAATTGCAGTATTAAATAAACCACTTGTATTATTACAAAGAGATTCATGACCAATAGCAAGATTGCTATTAGTAGTATTGCTGCATAAACTATTATTTCCTATTGCTATATTAAGTGTACCAGAAATATTATTTCGAAGTGTATTAACACCAATACCAATATTATTATTAGTAGTATTACAATATAAACTGTATGAGCTTATTGCTATATTACAATCACCACTAATATTGCATTGAAGTGCTCCGTATCCGAATGCGTGATTATAGCTGCCTGTAGTATTATTAAGTAAACTATTTGTATTAATAGCTATATTACTAGCACCAATAGTATTATTTCTGAGAGTATCGTAACCAAATGCTACATTATGACTACATATATTAGAGCATAAACTATTCGTACCAACTGCAATGTTAGCAGAACCACTAATATTATTACGAAGAGCTCCATGACCAGCAGCAAAGTTATAATTTCCGTTACAATTACAAGTTAAGCTATATGAACCTATAGCTATATTACTACAACCAGAAATATTATTATATAATGTATCTTTACCAAGACTACTATTATAATTTCCAGTAGATGTTAGATACATAGCATTGGTACCAATAGCTGTATTATCTACTCCAGTAATGTTATTTCTAAGAGCTCCATAACCAATAGCTGTACTATTATCATTAGTGCTGCAGCATAAGGCAGCTGTTCCTACTGCTGTATTATATGATCCACTAATATTATTTAAAAGAGAGTGTGCGCCTAATGCAAAGTTATAATTACCATTACAATTACAATATAAACTACATGAACCAATACCAATATTAGTAGTTCCGTTAATATTATTTGCAAGAGCATCAGCACCTACCCCAATATTATTACTATTGTTAGTGCAAGTTAAACTACGGCTTCCAATTGCTATATTTCTTGTTCCAGTAGTATTCAGTTTAAGAGAGTCAGAACCAATACCAATATTATCATTAGCACTATTACAACATAAACTACTCAAACCAATAGCAATATTACAAATACCATTGGTATTGTATTTAAGAGCATTATAGCCAGCAGCAAAATTAAAGCATCCAGTAGTATTACAACATAGACTATATGAACCAATTGCAATGTTATAACATCCAGAGGTATTATTAATAAGAGATTCATATCCAGTTGCAAAATTATGACATCCAGAAGTATTAGCAGATAAACTATTAGTACCTAAAGCCAAATTAAAACAACCACTAGTATTAACCTTAAGTGTGCTAACACCTATAGCTAAATTATTACTGGCTGTATTACAACATAAAGCACAAGTACCAATTGCTACATTATTGCTACCACTAGTATTATTACATAAACTATTAGTTCCTATTGCTATATTAGTATTGCCTGTAGTATTGCACATTAATGCATTACTTCCAAATGCATTATTAGAATATCCTGTTATATTATAACGTAGGCTACATATACCAATCGATATATTATTAGATGCGGTGCTATTAGTACATAAGGCTTGTGTTCCAATTCCTATATTATTTTCACCACTAGTATTATTTAGAAGCACATTAACTCCAATACCAATATTATTATTAGCAGTATTACAGCATAAACTATAATTACCAATACCTATATTATTCACTCCAGAAATATTTTGTCTAAGATTACATAAACCAATACTGATATTATTAATACCACTAACATTATTATAAAGACTTTGATAACCTATACTTGTGTTACCACTAACAGTATTATTAAATAAGCTACAACTACCAATACTTACATTATAGCATCCGGTACAGTTAGTAAACATTGATTCAGAACCTATTGCAATATTATAGCAACCAGAGGTATTATTATATAAGGCACAACAATGTACTCCTAAATTATGCATACCTGTTGATATAGAATGAAGAGCATCTGTTCCAAGTACTATATTATCGTTAGTTGATATTATATTTCCTGCAATATCCCAACTAGTTTTATCTGCATTAGTAGGTATATAATATCCAGTTGCAACGGTAATTTTAGCACCAGTGCTTGTTACAATTGCTCCAACACCTCCAGTAACTGTTAATCCTGTTGATGTTGTTAAATCTCCAGTATTAGTGATTGTTGCATGAGCCAAATTCCAATTAGTATGATCTGTATCGTTTGGTAAATAACAACCGGATGCTATACCTATTTTAACTCCTGTGCTGGTTATAACAGATCCTGTACCACCTATTACTGATAATCCTGTTGATGTTGTGATATTTCCAGCGTTAGTAATAGTTGCGTGTGCTAAATCCCATTCAGAATGATCGGTGTTTGTTGGAAGATAATATCCCGCAGATATACCTATTCTCGTACCTGCTCCTATAATAGATGAACTTCCTCCAGTTACAGTTAGACCGGTTGAAGTAGTTAAATCTCCTGTGTTCATTTTAACAGCAGTCCAATTATCTCCAACTGTTGCATGATCACCTGCTGGAGAATCATCTACTTTACATATTAGAAATGCATCTTCATCAACATCTTCACCTGCCGGACCACCTATTTTTCCAGTAGAGGAGACAATATATACCCAACCTGCATCAGCTGCAGGATAATTTGGATTAGTTGAGCAATCTATTTGTCCTTTATAAAAGACGACATCATCTATAGCTAAAGTATCATCCAGATATTTTTTAATTGCTTTTTCGGTTGGGATTTTATTATCAGAATCTGATGCAAATGTAGCATCTATAGATTTATGAGCACCATCTAGCATATCTGCATTTAAATTTACTACAACTGTTGTATCATTTGTGGCAAGATGATTAAAAGCTTTTAAACCATTAACTATATCTTCTATATTCTCCATTAGTTGATTGGTATCTTCTGCTTCTATTATATCACCTGTATATTTTCTTGTTATAATAACATACATATATCGTCTCCTTTGCTACAAAAAATTAATGGAGGTAGCAATGAATTTTATTTTTATAATTCATATTATTTTATCTTTTTTTCTAATTCTTCTACTTTTTTATTTAATCTTTTCATTTCTTCTATTACAGGAATTATTAATTGTTTCCATTTTATAAAATCTGGTATTAATTTTTCTGATTTTTCATTTTCTATTACATTACACGCTTTCTCATATCCTGTAAATTCTGGAAAAAATTTATGCATACATTCAGCAATATAACCTATTTGTTTTTCTTTACTATTACTTCCAATATATGAATATGGCTGTAAGCAATATAGATTTTTAGAATCTATTGTATATTTTTTTATACTTGTCTTATATCTGCAAGAAGAGCCATCATAACCTAATTCACCAGTTGATGTAATTACCACATCCCTACACCCAGACGATATACTATTACTATATATATTTCCTATCCATGCCTTATTGCTTGCATTTGTCCCCGCTATATTACCTATAATTATAGAATTAGAACAAGTTGTTAAGCCGGTTCCTGATGAACATGCACCTATAATAATATTACAGTTTCCAGTAGTTATACAATTACCAGCTTTATACCCTAATGTAGTATTATAATTACCACTTGTGTTGGCATACAAGGCACTTTCACCAACGGAAACATTATAAGATCCAGAAATATTACAAAATAAACTTGTTCTACCAATAGCAACATTACATTGTCCAGTAGAAGTATAATACATGGTAGCACTACCTAGAGCAGTATTATTATTTCCTGTTGTATTACAAGCTAACGAGTTATCTCCTACAGCAACATTGAGTGTTCCTGTAGTATTTTTATTTAATGAATAATAACCAACGGCAACATTATAAGAAGCAGATACATTATTTAGTAAGGTATTTGCACCTATAGCAACATTATTATTTCCTGTTTGATTATTATAAAGACTTGATACTCCAATTGCTATATTAGTACATCCCTCAGTATTACAATATAAAGATAACGTTCCTAAACTAGTATTGTAGCAACCACAAGTATTATTTTGTAATGAGGCTTGTCCTATTGCAGTATTGCAGGATCCAGTTGTACTATTATATAATACTGTTGCACCAACAGCAATATTACAATTTCCAGTAGTATTACAGTATAATGTTGAATGTCCTAGACCAATATTATAACATGCAGTTGTGCTGCTAAATAAACTACTTGTACCAATAGCAACATTACAACAACCACAAGTATTATTTTGTAATGAGGCTTGTCCTACTGCGGTATTATAAAGCCCTGTTGAAGTATAATACATACTACCCTGTCCAACAGCAACATTTGAATACCCAATTGTATTACAATATAAAGAGGCTGATCCTATAGCTGTATTAAGAGTACCAGTAGTATTATTATATAAAGAACTTTGACCTATTGCAGTGTTACAATCTCCACTTGTGTTACATAACATTGAATTACTTCCAATGGCTGTATTAACTGCTCCACAAGTATTATTAAATAAAGCAAAAAATCCAATACCTATATTTGCAGTACCAGTTGTATTACAATATAAAGCTGCTTGGCCTATTCCAATATCACATTCTCCACTTGTATTAGAAAGTAGAGCATTACTTCCAACTGCAACATTATAGCAGCCTATATTATTACAATTAGATATAGCACCTGAACCAATTGCTACATTATACCTTCCTGATGTATTATTGAATAATGCGCTATAACCTAAAGCAGTATTATGACATCCGTTAGAGTTACAATATAATGTACTATATCCTATAGCAGTGTTATAGGAATTTATATTATTATATAATGCGTTATTTCCTATAGCTACATTACAATTACCACTAACATTACTATATAATGCGCATTTTCCTAGAGCAGTATTATCGTTTCCATCTACATTACTACGTAAACTTTCAAAACCAGCTGCTGTATTACAATTTCCAGTGGTATTACAAACCAATGCCCTAAAACCTAAACCAGTATTGCGACACCCAGAACTATTACTGTAAAGTGAAGCATTACCCAGAGCTAAATTACAACATCCTGTTGTATTATTATATAGCGCACTTCCACCTATTGCCGTATTATGTAAACCTGAACTATTGCAGAACATACTAAGGTAACCAATGGCTGTATTATAACTTCCTGTAGATGTGTAATACATTGCTTGGCTACCAATTGCAGTATTGCAACATCCAGTTGTGTTTCTATATAAACTACTAAAGCCAATACTAACATTGCAATGACCACTTGTGTTACATGTAGCAGCTGTTTG
>Ga0180438_10001453_pt1 | contig 42076 bp, 63 predicted proteins | sample SS_ome_12_FD_132455 | JGI IMG/M metagenome (GOLD analysis project Ga0180438, IMG submission 132455) | Hypersaline lake sediment archaeal communities from the Salton Sea, California, USA - SS_3_D_2 metaG | ecosystem: Environmental > Aquatic > Non-marine Saline and Alkaline > Hypersaline >...
AGGTTTATGGCAATGCTGAGGTTTATGGCAATGCAAGATTATTGTACGGCAAGGTAAGTATAGCAATTACAACGTTCAAGGAAAAAGAATATATAGCGAGTAGCATGGGTATATATCCGGTCGCAAATAAGTATGTATTATTCAAAAGGGTAAACAAAATAGATAATAACTATTTCTCTTGTTACGATCAAAATTTCACTTATAATAAATGTGGGTATACCGAGGCTACATATGTTGACGAAAATAAAATGACGTCCTGTACTTATGGCTTACATTTCTCTACGCCGCACTACTGGGGAGCTGGCAACTGCTTAATAGCCTGTGAAGTGCATGTCGACGACATAATAACGTGTCAGGAGGCGAAAATAAGAGCCAGAAAATGCAAATTTCTGGAAGAGATAGATTGACTAAGGCCCCCTTCGGGGGGCGGTTTTTTAAAGCTAAAAATTTGAGTATATTATCCCGGTGCTTTTAGCGGGGTTAATATAAAGTTTATTTTTATCAGTGTATGGCCCCGGGGCGGGATTGTTTGGGTGATTGCTTATGAGACAGCCCCGGGGTTTTTTAAAACTAAAAACGATAGTGAGGTGTAGCATGATACATTTTCATAATAAAGATAGCCGTTTTGGCCCATTGACCGCGTGCGGTCTGGAACGGGGTTATAGACCCGTAAGTGGCGATATAGGGATGGTAACGTGCAAAAGATGTTTGAAAAGTTATAGTGATATGCCAAAAGAATACTATGCAAGGCTTGAAGCAACAGAAAGGAATCGAAATGAGAAAAGATTTTATGAATAACCTGTGGCGGTGGTCATGCGGCCTACCCGAAAGAGAGACAGAAAAAATGAAATTGAGTGAGCTTTACAGGACTGAGTGGTCAGAAAAATTTGAAAACTTGATGCGTAATCGGCTTGTGCTGGGTGCTTTTCGTTACGGGAAATTGCAGGATCAGAGCAAGCCCCGTTATGATCGTATAGGCTCAATCGAAAGCCGCCTGAAGGGATATATAAAAACCGGCAATACAGAATTTCTGGTTGATATCGCTAATATGTGTATGCTGGAGTTTGTCGAAGGCAAGCACCCGAATAAGCATTTTAAAGCAATTGATGATGGTGAACACACGAAAATAATTAAAAACACTTGACATAAAAACTAGAAGCTGTTTATAATTGGTTAAATGAATCTATCCAGTTATAAACAGCTTCTAGTTTTTTTCATCACACAAAAAACCCCTCATTATTGAGGGGTTTCTCCTGTCTATATAATCTTTTTAATCATTTCTGATTTTTCTTTTAGTCGTCTCCGCATAAGTTCATCAATCCCGGTTGTAAAATAATAGTAATAACAATACATTTGTCTTGTCTGGCCTTTACGGAGTACGCGCCGGGCTGTCTGTTCCATTGCCGCCGGCGTCCAGTCCATTTCTATATAATGCACTACATTTGTTCTTGTTATATTATGGCCTTCTTTTAACGCGCCGATAGTTGCAATAATAATATCAAATTTACTTTCCTGAAAATCTTTGACAATATTATGTCGTTTCTTTTTCGTGACATTTCCGGTGATTACTTCATAAGTATAGGCTTTAAATTTCTTCTGTAATAAAACCTCGACCGCCTCAATAACTGACTTATGGTAGACATATATTATGCAGCTACCGTGTTCTGTTAGTGTGTCTTTCAAAGGTTCTGTTAAGTGAGTCAATTTAAACACGGCGGTTTTCTGTCTTAATTCTGCATATCTGAACGCCTCAACACTTTGTAAGTTATCAAGGCCCTCAAGGTCATCGACAGACATATTATTGTCTTCTATAAAATCAAGTTCGTCCTGAATTGCTTTTTTTGTCTTTGCGTCCTTTGCAACAATGGGAATCTGTATATTTTCCCGGGGTGGTAGACCTTCGATAAATTTTCTTGACAGCATACATTGTTTTAATAATAATCTTAATTCAGCCTCTTTTTTTACGCCTTCGTGTTTAATACCATACGGTGTATGATATATCTTTGCAGCATAACAGTTTAGAAACTCGTATTTACTCATATGATTCAAACTTTCCGGGGCGATTCTTATTATTATATGATATAGCTCCTCTATTCGATTAAGTAAAGGCGTGCCGGTTAAAAGTAACATTTTATTTGTGCGATTACTATAATGGCTTTTTTTGTTCTGGTAGGTGCCGAGGATACGTCTTGACCGTCTGGAGTTCCATGATTTTAGATAGTGCGCTTCATCACAGATAACGAGTGAAAACTCTTTTTTAAATAGTTGCTTGAAAATAAGATCACTCACGGCCATGTCATAACTTACAATATAAATATCAGCATCATAAAGGACCTGTTTAGTGCTGTCTATAATGCAGCGCTCGCCCTTAATATTCCAGAAGTCAAGTTCATCGCACCAGTTATAAATTAAATATGCGGGAACGATTATTAACCCCGGCTTTTTTGTTTTCAGTGCTTTTTTTAAGACTTCCAGAGATTGCGCCGTATTATGTGTAACGATATAATCGTTTGTAATATAGGTACTATCGTCGGAGTGTACGCTTATACATACCGCTTCTTTTTCTCCAATATATTCTATGTTTTTAAAATATTTCACTGGCTTAAATCTTTTAGGCTTTACCCATTTAGCGGCTTTTCTATAGCAATAAAACGGGTTAAAATCAAGCAGTACATTGATAGTGTATTCTTTCTCCCGGCGTAGTTTAATCAATGCTCGCCCGCCGAGTGATAGTACTAATTGTTTTATGTCGTATGCAAGTTCCGGGGATGACGTACTATATATACATGAACAGCTACCATTTTCTTTTACGCTACAACACCCGTCTGTGTCCATTAAACCTTTTAATAGATCTGTGCGCTGTTCTACTGAACCTAAAAAATATTCGGGCGGTATAAACTTTTCTAATGATAAAACATTTAGCTTTAGTCGTCGGATCTCGTTTAATAGATCATTCTGTTTATATTTTAATCCGTTAAGATTGTACCTTTTATGATTTTCGTGGTGGTATATACTCCCCGGTGTACACAGATGTTTTGATTCTTCTATTATTCTGGTAATGATATCAGTATCGGGGGTGCTTATAGATATGCTCGGTCCGCATAGGTACCCGTCACCGATAAGCGCGCCGAGTGTATAAGGTTCTATAATATATTTTTTCTGAGTGTGGTCTACCGGTTGCACTACTGGTATTTGACAACGTGCCTTTAATTTTTCTATATATTCAAGCGGTGCGACCTGCCACCCCTGTTTTCTATTTTTGTGGTTATCGGACCTGTATTTCCATAGATGTTCTTTGCAACATTCTGTATATGTATAATCGGAGAAAGTCACTCTGTATATATCTTTCATTCCCTGTGGGTATACACCTGTAACAACACACGTTTTTCCGTTAGATGAAAATACAGTATCGCCTGTTTCTATACTACCTATTTCTCGCCAGCCGTCCGGAGTTAACACGGGCGTATTATATGGTTGTGCTTTGCCCTTACCCATAATGTCCGCAAGTATGACACCTTTGTATTTCGTAAGACCTTTTAAAATCCACTGGACACCCGACACTTGATCGGGATCAAGAACCGGCATTGAGGCGCCCTTTAACTTTTTTTAATATTTTTTCATCATGTACTGCTATGTCTATAAGGTGTCGCATGAACTCACCTTTCGGGTAGATGCCCACTACTTGATTTAATCGCGCCTCAAGCGCGTAATATTCTTTATCCGTGCTGAACGATAGATGTATATGTTTGAATAGTTTCCGCATTTTTTTACCTCTTTAAAAAAACACCCCCGGTAACGGTCGGGGGTGTAAAATAATATTGTTTTGGAGAAATAACAACCTACTCGAATGGGTTGTCTGAATCGTCGTACTCTTCTGCTTCGTCTGATTCAATAACAGAAAAAGCAGTCTGCTTAAACGAGTTGTCGTCGCGTACTTTCTGAACTTCTAAGAGTTGCAATGTCGCGCCGTATTTTGACCCGGCCTTGAAACAATAACACGAAATATGAGCACGAACCCACGCCCCGCCGTATATTTCACTGCTAATAAGGGATGCAGGAATTTCATTTGGTTTCCCGTCACCGCCGGGGTAGTAACAGCCCGGGGGGCCAAATTTGGGGTTTTTGCTCAACTTGAACTTGCGCATATTCTTAAAATGCGGGTACTTGTCAAGATCCATGCTATTTCCTTCCTTAAAAAGAAAATAATCATCGTTCTTGTCTCTCAGCGATCGACGTAAAGCCTCGTCTTTGCCTTTCTTGGGCCAGTCCATCGCTCCAATATTTGCCGTAACAAATTCGGCTATCTCGTCCATTAGAGCTTTATCATCTGTAATACCTGTTACAGAATATTTTAAATTTTTTCCTTCATAGCCTTTAGGCTCGTCCAGTGCTGGAAAAACGCACCTAAACTCTTTTGTAATCATGGTCTTTTTTGGCTTATCTGCCATATGCATACCTCTTTTTTAATTTTTTAAATTTAACCATACTATAGTATATATACTAAAAACTGTCAAGAACATTTTAAAAAAATTTAAAAAAGTCTTGACACAATAATCACACGTGCACTATATTAAGCTAAACTCAAAAAAGGAGAAATAGACATGAATAAATTTAAGCTTATTGCAAGTGCTGCATACAGGTGGTCAGAATGTCCTGGCTCAGTACATCTTGAATCTAAAATGACAGAGAAAATCGACGAGCGTTCACCGGCTGCAATATTTGGTACGATGTTACATGATATTGGTGAGGGTATGATCAAGGGTGAGTCCATGACCGCTATGTTTAGAAAGCACGGGATAAAGAGAGATCACCCAGAACTTGACAGGATTAAACACACCGTGCAGTTTTATAAAAAAGCTGTTAATAGAATCAAGAATGAGTACACAAAAAAGAATGGTAAGTCTTCGATGAACATTGAAGAGAAAATAAGATATACAATAGAACACCCGGAACTTGACAATGTATACGAAAATGTTGCAAAGATGGACTGTATGTTTGTTAACTCTGATAAGAAAGTCTTAGAATTAAACGTAATAGACTTAAAGACAGGCAATTGGGATTATACCGATAGTGCACAGATACAACTTGATTATACGGGGGCGCTTGCGGTCCTCACGACTAAAAAGAAATATGAAAAGATTATAATAAATACAACTATCGTTCAGCCTTACTTATGGGACGACAACAACCGTGTTGTTTACGGTCAGTACGAAACAACAAGAGATGAAATACAGGAGAACCTTTTTGACAGCCTTTTTAGAATTGATAACGGGGCGGGGAAATGTATATCGGGCAGCCACTGTACTTTTTGCTCTGCTCTTCCTGTTTGCCCTGTTATGGGTCACTATGTCGAGACCATAAACCAGACGATACAAATATCGGGCATGGAAATAACTGATTTCTCAACAGAGTTTTTAGAGAGCGTATACTCTCAGAAAAAATCTATAGAAAACTTTTTATCTCAAATTGAAAAAGTATTGATTAAACAGGCTCAGGATGGCGTAGAACTGAAACATTATAATATTGGAAAACGTCTGGGAAACCGGAAGTGGAGAGACGAAAAAGAAGTAGTGAAAAAGTTTAAGTATCTGGGTGAAGATATTTATAACAAGAAATTAAAAACACCAGCCCAGCTTGAGAAATTAGCAGGTAAAGAAAACCTAAGTGAGTATTGTGATCGGTCAGAAACGCCGATGTTAGAAAAGAAGAAGGAAACATCTTTTGACATATTGGAGTAAATGACATGGGGAAACTTAATTATGTAAACATATTAGATAATATTGTAGAACTGGCGGGTGACCAATTAAATGAATGGGAATCTAACTTTATTAGTGATATTATGATTAAATACAGTGACTATAGTTATTTATCTGATAAGCAAAAATCGACCATACTAAAAATACAGGAGAAATATTTAAGATCATGAAAAATATATTATTCCTTGACTATGAAACAAGGTCTTTCGCACCCCTGAAAGATGTAGGTGCGTGGAAGTATGCAGAGCATGAGACGACTGATATAATATGTCTCTCGTATAAAACGCCGCGCATGAAAAAAGCTAAGACGTGGTTACCGGGTCAAAAGATACCTGATGCAATCGCAAAGCATAGCGGGTACTTTGTCGCACACAATACGTTATTTGAATACGCGATTTCATCCCGTGTATTTGTACTGAAATACAACGCTCCGGAAAGTTTACTTGACCCGGCGCGGTGGCTCTGTACGTCGTCAATTGCACGGTCTCTAAACTTACCCGGTCGACTCGCTGAACTTTCGGGGGTCATGCAGCTTGAAGAAAAGAAGCTCGAGACCGGCGCGTATTTAATACAGAAATATTCCATGCCACAAAAAGAACGAAAAACAAATAAGCTATATTTCAACGAGTGTAAAGGTGAGGATCTTCAAGCAATGATAATGTATTGTGAACGTGACGTTGAAGTTATGGAAAAAATTTACAATAAATTATCAGTACACAGTAACATAGAACTCGAGCGCGAAGTCTGGCTGCTTGATTTCAGACAGAATATAAATGGAATTCCGGTTGATTATAATACATTGAAGAAAACTATTGAAGTATTGAATAGAAGAGTTGAAAAAGCCGAAAAGATGTGTGAAAAGTTCGGTGTTAATGTCAGAAGCCCCAAACAGTTAAAAGACTGGTTACTGAGTAGAAGCATCTTTTTAGAAAACACTCAAGAGCAAACTATAAAAAACTATCTGAAAAACTGTGACGATAAAGAAGTTGAAAAGCTTTTAAATTTACGCTTATTTCTTTCGCGGTCCTCAATAAAAAAGTTTGATACTTTATATAATAGATTGAGTGGTGACGATAGACTGAGATATTTTTTAAGGTACTACGGCGCTTTTACTGGTCGATGGGCCGGTGAAGGGTTCCAACCTCATAACTTACCGAAAAGTTTTCTAACTCCCAAAGAACTTGAAAAGAATGTACTTGATTTCACTACTGGTAAAACGAAATTCTGGGACACAATGAGTGTTGCAAAGTCCTTAATCCCGGGCATGATTAAGGCCGAAAAAGGAAAACAGTTTATTGTTGGTGACTTTGCAGCGATTGAAACACGCGTACTTGCTTTCATTTCGGGTGAAGAGAAACTCATTAACATGTATAAGAAGGATAAAGACGTATACAAGGCAATGGCCGCGGTTATTTTTATAAAAAAGATTGACGAGATAGACGACAAAGAACGGAAACTTGGCAAACAAACAATCCTCGGTTGCGGTTATGGTATGGGCGTTAATAAGTTTTTGGCAACGTGTGAAAGTTATGGCATGTCTATACCCCGTAAACTTGGGGAACGCTCAGTGAGTGCTTATCGTGATACTTTTACAAATATTACGTCTCTGTGGTATGGATTAGAACGTGCTTTTACTAATGCGTACGGCACGAAAAAGATAATTAAATATAAAGGGCTGGTGATTGAAGGCGGTAACAGCTTTGTATCAATTCAACTACCGTCCGGGCGTAAATTATACTACCATAATGTCGAGCAATCAAGCGAGGGCCTATCGTATTTAAATTTTCAAAAGAAATTCCGTGTACATCTTTACGGTGGTATACTGGTTGAGAATGTCGTACAGGCAATTGCAAGGGATCTACTTGTTTATTGTATGCTCGAAATGAAAAGACAGGGACTGAACCCGATCTTACACGTACATGACGAAATTATCTGTCATGAAAAGAAGGTTGGAATTAAGAAGAAAGAGAAGTTATTTAGCGCAATAATGAACACACCACCGGCGTGGTTTAAAGACTTCCCTTTAAAGACTGAAACTGAGATTTTAGAGAGGTATGTAAAATAATGATTAAAACAATATCTCATAACCAAACTGAAATTATACAGATTAGTATTTAAAAAAGAAAAATGTAAAGTTAAATATTAAAAAAAGGGGGGGGGTATGTAACATGAATAGATGTTATCTATGTAAGAAAGGGGATCTTGATTTCAAAGAGATTAAAAACGGATGGCGGGTGCGTTGTGATAAGTGCTCACTGGATATGCTTATCCCGGTGTGGATGAAGGAGGCGCTTGATTCTTTAAGAGCAGATACAGAGATTAAACCGGGCAAGAAAAAGTTAAAAAATTAAAAAAAGTCTTGACAGAAAATAGAATCCTCAGTATATTAAAGTATATTAAAACTTAGTTATTGAAGAGGCTTATGATGATAAATATAACCAGATATCAGACTTTTTTATGTTACGAAGGTGATTATTGCTATATGCATGATAGCAATATTGAACTTCTTGCAATGTACACAGTCTGTTCTAACAGTGCGGCGGGGGATCTCCAAAAACAGGTTGAGAAAACAAAAGCGATATTATTAGATCAGCTATGTACAGAAGTTCTAACTAATTATGTTTATGAAGGTTTGAAAAACCAGAAACACACGTTTAGGAGAATGGGTGCCCTTCGGCTGAAAACTAGTGTTAAGGAATTGACAGTAAGAGTAAAGCAACTGTATACATTTACTAACGAGCAATTAGAAGAGGAATATTTAAGATACTTTAATGAAGTGCCTGAGAAAGACAAAAGACAGAGCATGATTTTTAAGCTCTTGAGAAAAGACTTTGATCTGGACCGTATGAATGTCAAGTAATACTGGACTAATAGATTTACTGGTAAGTATCACCCATTTAAGCATTGTTTTCTATATCTTTTGGAAAACGGTGCTATTCTTGGAAAATTTATGGATGGGGGGAAGTAACATGACTGAAAGGCAATTACTAACAAAGTTTAACAACGTGCTTAAAAAAGAATTTCCAGAAGTATTCTGGTATAAAATACCGGATGTCCCGGGCGGTGGTCCCAGGAGGCCTTTTGATGTTGTAGTATGTTTCGGCGGGCGCTTTTTTGCAATCGAATTTAAGAAACAGGGAGGTACAGTAGCGCCCCACCAGACAGAATATCTGGAGAAAGTCCATGCAGACGGGGGGTATGCTTTTATTGGCACGTTTATAGCAAATGGTGATATAGAATTTATATCCATCGAAGGTGGACAGGTTTATACACTGCACAGACACGGTGGCAGTTTTAAGAATTTTGACGAGTTTTTTTATAATCTATTAAAGTTAAATGAGGGGTATTGTCATGGCAGGAATTAAAGGCCAGAAATGGAGTGGAAAGCGACCAAAAAGAAAAGTAAAAGTAAATACGGCGCTGCCACCGGAGCTTGAAAAAGCACTCGGCATAGAAGCGAAAAAGCAAAAGAAATCTAAAAGTCGGCTGCTTATGGAGATAGTTAATAACTGGTACGAAAAATTAAAACAGTAGGGGTGTAAAAATGGAGACTATCTTAATATTATTGGCCGGTGTTTTAGGCGGTGTATTCATAGCCGCCGTGCTTATATGGATTATCGTATGGGCGCTTATCGGGATTTTTAAGAAAATACCGTAAGGAATCCTAACTAAATATTAAAATAAGATGTTAAAAAAACCGTATCACGCCCCACCATAGTGGCAAGAATAAAACCCTATATGGTCAACATGGTGCATTCTGGGCGCGTCTAATAGACATATTAAATTTCTACTGTTGTAGATACATAATGTATGTTTTGTGCATTTGATAAATACACAAAAAGGTGAGTAAATAATTATGATTAGAATAACATTGACAATATGGTTTATGGTAATCAATTCAACTCTTGCGTTTATCCATCACATGCTTGGGAACGATATAGCCATATTGTATTTATTTCTTGCAATTGTTTTATTCCTATGTTTAACTATCTTAGTATACGACTATTGGAGGTCATAATGCAAAATTTACTTTATTTTGTTGTATCCTTTGCTGTTAGTTTTTTTATTGTATGTTTTTTATTATTACATATTTAAGGAGGTCGTTTTATGTTTGAATGTTTCAGGGAGAAATATATTCCGGGTGGAGTTCCTGTTCAGCCAAAAATGCCTGACTGGACAGGTAAGTTTCTAGCGCTCGGTGATAGTAACGTGTACGAAATGGGTGTTGATATCATGCGCGAAGAGATACACACAAGCTGTGCAAATGCAGGCGTGCCGGGTAGTCAATATCTTGATATCATAGATAAATACGGTGAATTCTGCACGCATGATAATGTTAACCATTATCAAAGTTTATACGTGCAGGGCGGCGGTAATAACTATATACTGGGATCTGTAAACTTGCTTGATATGGGTATCCATATGGCAACAACCGGCGTAAGTGATATTATTTTTACATATAGAAACAGAATACCAGTATATAAAATTGTCATTGGCGGGCTGCCATTTGTTCACCCAAAACTACGGCTACACGACACAAAGTCATGGAAAGACGGTAATTATGACTACTTGAACAGACAGTATAAAAAGACTTTTGGCAACGTTGCACTTAATGATATATTTTTTGGTCTTAATGGATACATAGAGAGTCAGTGTAAACAGTGGAATGCAGTGTATCTAGATATCTATCCTGTACTTGCTTATATATGGTCAAAGCGCGGAACCCGGGCATGGTACGACGAGATCCATTATGGCCCCGACTGTCACCGGGCAATCGCAAGAAATCTAAAAACGGCGTGGGGGATAGATGAAAAAAATATCTGAATACCAGATGAAAGTAAGGATTAGAAGAATGCAAAAAACGATTGCAAAAATGGACCGACAAAAAGATGTCCGCTATATTACATATACCGCGCCCGACCAGGTGACGGTGTTTTTTACAAGCGGTCAGATATTCAGGGCAAAAGGCCCGCTGGTAAAGGAAGCGTTAGATGGGCGATTTAATTAAAATCGAACGGGATGTTCTACACATCCCCGGTGTTGACCATGCAACACGCAAACAGTATCAGTATGCTTTGAATGCATATAAAAAGTTTTTGCATGATAAAGATATGAGTATGGGTATCGAATCACTCGAAATCTGGCTTGATTCTATTGACCGTCTTGCTACGCGTGCAGCCTATTATTACGCGCTGAAAAAAGTACTGCTCGAGATGTACAAAAACCACCCTCAATTGGCAGAACTAGAGAGGAGGTTGAAAAATATTAAGTCAGTACGGCGGGACCATGCAGTCAAAGAAGCGGAGTATTTGACAATTGGAGAAATCGAGGTTCTACTCGAATGTACACAAAAAGAAATATCTTTAGTCATAGAAGCGCTCTTCTGGACAGGTTGTCGTGTTTCAGAGTTAATAAACATTAAATTGGCAGATTGTAAGAGAAAGTCTAATATTATCGCAATACAGGTAATTGGTAAGGGCCGAAAAGAGCGTACTGTATATATGCAACTCAACCTATTTAAGAAAGTTAAGAAATATTTCAAGGGTAGTGTGTATCTGTTTGAACATAAAGAGGTTAAATACACCCGATTCAGAATAACGAAACTGATATCAAAAGCCGGGGAACATTGGCTTGATCGTGATATCTCCGCACATTCTTTAAGACATAGTAAGGCGATGTATTTAAAAGAGATTAAAGGGTTAACACCTGATCAAATACAGAAAGCACTTGGCCATAGTTCAGTCGTTACAACATTACAACATTATTTTCATGGTACACCAACACCAGAAGATCAAGGATTTTTTGATTAAGTATAAGGGGGATTTTATGTTTAAGATAGTTTTAGTTGTTATATGTATTCATTTGTTGGTCTGTTTAATTTCATCGTTGTTAAGGGATTATATTGTAGAGGGTGGTTTGTTAGACAGTTTCTATACCATAAAAAACGTATACATAGAATCGGCGCTTGAGTTTATCAATAACGAAAAAGAGTTTAACCGGGTGTCGCTCTATCCACTGGTTAATATCGTCATCCTTTTTAACATGCTGAAATTATACAGAGCATTGAAAAAACATAGTAAGGAGGTGTAAAGATGAAAGATTTTTTAAAATCAACGGCTTTCTTTTTTATCGTGGCCCTGACAATTTTAATGTTATCAATTCTAATTGTTGGGTGGTGTTTGATAGGCATTAAATCAACCATGATAATATTGGGGATTTACGCGGGGTTCGTGGCCATTATATCAATTACGTATTTTGTATTGATAAAGATGGGTTTTTTCTCAGATAGAAAGTAAGCTTAAGCGGGTGTAAAAGCCCGCTTTATTTTTTATCTTTTCAATAATAGTAGACAATCGTTCATTTCAACTTTTGAATCCCTGCACGTAATAAAATCATTTGCCTGCTTACACCCATCTGCGAGTGAATCACATATGGTTTTATCATGGTTATTTTGATTAAGATACATACACTTTAGAAACACGCTGCAATTAGGGGTTAACTCATCCGTGCGGGGCATTGATAGTTTATCACACCCACAGAAAACAAATATAAAAAACATAATAAACATAATAAATAATAATTTTTTCATAACTACACCTCTTTTTTTATCTCTATATCGGCCACCGGCTGCCATTTGAACCATAGGCCGTTTCGTTTGTCATATCCGCACCCGACGTTTTGAATTAAGACGATGCTCAGAATTATTATACATAACAACATAACTATACGCATATAACGTTTTTTTAAATCTTTACCAAACAAAAACTCTATAAAATCTCTTGTTGTTTTCTTCATACTATACCTTCCAGTAGATACACCGAATATGTTTTCCAGTATATCTCCTTAAAAAATCATAAGGGTACAATATAGAATCGCCGTCATGATCTTTATATTTCTTTAGCGCGTTCCCGTATGGGTCGTTAACATAGAAACCACCAGCAGTATAACCGCTAACAAGTATGATATGCCCACCGCTTAAACCACCCATCTTTTTAGTACCCAGAATTACAGGACCTTTTAACAACAGTGTCTTAACCGTATCAAGCCCGCATTTTGCGTTTATATCTATAAACTCAATATTTCCAACAACACCATTTCTCCATAGTAAGTCTTCGATACCATATTTTTGTGTCAACCACCAATAAGAAGTACGTCCGGTGATCCAGTTAAATTTCTTTTTTACTCTTTCGCCTATACCGGGTTTTCCAATAGTTACCTCAACATTATCAACATAGTGCTTCAATCCAACGTTGTCTTTCGCGTTTATAGCACTAACATAAAAAGACGAAAACATCCACGCACATGTTGAAAAACACTGGACGTACCCGGGCAACTTACCATCGAAACTGAAATTATCCCGTTGTGAATTATAGTCTATTTCATGTATTTTCATGGCTACCCACCTTTGTATTTTTTGTGTATAGTACACAATTTGTCAATGGTATCAAGTCTTTCTTCGTGAACATTGACAACCATTCGATTACTATTAGTTTTACTGTATAGGTCCTCAAGATGTTCTGTTGTATATTTATGACCCTCTTTTATATTTAATTTTATTTCATCCAGAGCCTTGACAACATCCCCATGTCTTTCGTCATTCTTATTATCTCGTAACTTTATGTACGCACCTATAACACCAATGAGTAGCATAATAACCATATTTATTATTGTAGCTGGCGTCATCCGTCAATCCACGTGATAAAAGTATTATACGCATTATCAACTTCTGCAACTGTGGTCCATGATGACGCCTGACTTTTAGCATTTGCTAACTGGGTTTTAATCTGGTCGGGAGTTCGCGTTCCATCCATCCAGTTTTCACGGATATATGTCTTTAATTCCTGTAGTCTCTGCTGCTTATACTTTACAAGAAACCTTGCAAGAATTACTGTATCGTCCAGTTTGTAGCACCCGCCGAACCCCGCGACGTATTCAAATGTAGGTTGACCATAAGCATCAGATATCCAGTGAAAGTCGTCATCAATAGAAGAGCTATTATGTAATTTTAGGCCTGGTGCACGGTCGTCAATCTCAATTTCTGACCCATCAAATTTATATTTTTGACGTGCAAAAAACACGTCAATTACTTCATTACCTGCATTTACTTTAATATATTTAATCATAACTTAACTCCCCAGATAAGTAGCGGTAAAATATGTTGCGTCCGATGTAGACACACCGCCCCGGGTGTGTGGTCTAACAATGTCACCGGCGTCTAGATATCCACTCCACGATACACCCGTGTCAATACCACCGGCGACTTGGTAGGTAGAGTTTAGCTTATCCGCCACATTTATCGAAAAGTAATCTGTGGTTAGTTGCGAGCTATTCAGCGAGAGACCGTTATCCCCGCCCGACGCATAACTGCAAAAACTGATAGCATATTTACCACTTTTAGTAACGGTAATTTCCAACCCTTCGGCCCCGCCGCTGTACCCGGACACGTGATTTTCAGTAAAAAGGTTACCGATATTTTCCTGGACAACACTAAATTGCATTATCTTTGTATCAGTTGAGCCATACCCGGCGTAATTAGATAATCTTAACTGACTTGTAATACGTTCGTCCAGTATCGCCCATGTAGTTGTCACGGCTTGCAATTCTAACATACCATTTATTTTTGGTAGTTCAATATTCTGCATTTCAGTGCCGATGGTTTCGGTACTTTCACCGTCCACGGTTAATACATTGCCCGGTACGGTATGAATTATCTTAATCTTGCGTCCCTGATTATCGGCAAGTGTAGGCAATACCACAGTAACGTCACCACCGGACGTGTCAACACTGTAAAGGCTGTATGCCTCACTATCAGATATTGTATATGGTGAGTCAGTGTCTATAACCACTTTTACCGCGTCACTTTCGTTCGCCAGTTCCTGTATTGTCTTTGTTGGCGCGCTGCCTCCGTTGTCAACAATAGCTGTGAAATTATCATAAATCCGCTCATATTCAGCTTCAAATAATAGGCCATCGTTCGGTGTCGCCCGGTCCCATGTTCTTGTCTTACTTTCGTTATATGCCATTATAGTACTCCTTTATGCGATGTTATCAACAATTATATATTCATAAACAAAACTACTGTTTTTCGGCTTGCCTTCAAAAATATCCTTAACAACTAAGTCACCGGCTGCATTAAAACCGGCCATCTCATCTATTGTATAAGTGTTTAAATTTGCCGCGTCAATTACTACCCTGAAAAATGGTTGTCCGTTCTCATCAATACCAGTTTCGGCAGTGTCTCTGTATACTTCATTTTGTAATCCAGTGTCGTCCGGCTGTGGTTCTCTTGTTGCTCCGTCACCCAGTGCAATCTGAGTAATTGGAAAACTTGAATTGTCCGGGTCCATTAAAGATTTACTGTCAAGTATCCACGACGCATCAAGCAACGTATAGGGTGTTGTATATAAAGTCATCTGGCTTATATTGTCTAGGAAGCGTACCCGAAATTTAGCGTAGACACCCGCGGCCCTGATTTCTCCAATAGCGTCACCCACTTCAAGCGGTACATTTATTTCGTCAATACCCCCCTGTAAAGTACTCTCAACGCTTGCGCTTCTTTGTGTTGTTGGTGCGAGTGGGTCACCACCGTCAAGTAGCATAGTGCCATCTAACAGAACCGCCTCCGACTGACCGTATAACTCAACTGGTCGGAATTTTGCGTTTTCGTCGGTTCCCGCTATCGTACCGCCTATATCCACAAGGTCAGGGATTGTACCACCACTGATTTTCTTAGCGATTGCGACAAACAGGTCGAGTCTATACGTATTATCACTATCGCCCGGTGTTCTCTCCTGATTAACCAGACTCCCTACAATATCATCAAGCGGTAAGCCCGCATTACCGTAAATATCAAATATGTTTTTAAGTTCTATAACAACGGCGTTAATTTCGTCAATCTGAGAACTATACAGGCCCCACAATTTACCGAGCACAGTTGCGGTGTCATTATTGAGAATCGACTTTGGGAATCTATTTAGATAATCAATTGTTGCCATAGTTTAACTCACATTCACTGTTACATTTGCGGTATCGCACCGGGCGTATTCATCGGTAGCAATAACAACTTTTCTTGCGGTTGTTGGTGTCGTCGGGTACTTTGCGACATAGCAGATAATGTCCTCAATGCCTGTAATACCGTCAAAGTTAGCTTCAATCTGCCACGACAACACATCGTCACCAATATCAAGACCGGGGTATTCGATCGATTCACCATCGATGGTATCTACGCCGCCGATAACCTGTACAACTGCGGTCTTGACAGCCGTTATATTATTTGATGTCCAGCCCGTAGTTGAGGTAACATTTACAACCACGTTAATTAGTATCTCGCTCGGCACGTTCCACTTAATTGTGTGACTGTCTCCATTAGCATCAAGTACAATCTGTGATACACTGCCAAGTGGTTCAATACCTCCCGGCTTGCTGTTAAATATAGCCTCTGCTATATCTGTATTAGTTGCTGTCCCTGCAACAATACATTCTATGCTATGTGGTGGTCTACCTTCCCCGTCTGTTATATTTGATGCGTTCTCAACAACATTTGCGCGTGTTACGTTATCAACATTTAACAGTGCTGCTATAATTGCAGGTACGGAGGACCCGCCGGCAACACCTCTTGACTTGTAACGTGCTCTTAGATCGGGGTCACTTTCAATTTCACTACCACCGGTGGATGCAAGAGGGTTGTTCACGCCGGTTACGCCCGCCACCGGACTTACTAATTGTGTTATGGAGTCAGCCGGAACAATACCACCCTCACCACCTACAAGTGCTCGCATTGTAAGCGTAGTTACGCCACTTGCAATTGTACCGCTCGTTATATTTTCAAACTGTATTAGTTGAGCTGTTTGGGCCTGTAGGGCATTTGCGCTTATTGCGGTCCCATTAACACCACTTACCGATAAGTTTACAGTTGCTTTCTGTGCGTCCTGTCTCTTAAGACCTCCCAGCGCAACCGCTCTATCAAGATTAACACCCTCGGCGTTGTCAATATTGTTTACGTAGTATAGATCTTCTAAACCTTCCCATAAATCAGCGGAAACTTTTGCCATGAGCTGCACAAATTGTCCGACCTCCGAAGCCGTGGAAAGATCCACGTCCGGCCCAAAGTATGACGCCGTGCGCGCGGTGTCCTGCAATTCTTCAAGTGCGGTTTCAAAGTCTTTCTTGACAAATCCCTGTAATGTTACTCCATAATTGCTCATATAGTCACCCCTGCCACAAGCAGCCCCTCAGAAGTTTGTAACTTAAAATCTGCTGATATTGTTCTTGTGCTATTTTCGTATGTCACATCTAAATTTATAATCTTCTCGACTCTGGAGTCGGCAAGTATCGCGTTTCTTATAATTATACGAAAGCGTTTTTCTAAAAAATTTCTTTGATTAAATAGGTTCAAATAATCAATTCCGAACTCCTCGGCAAGATACCACTCACCAAGCCACACAGATATACGGTTTTTAATTATCTGTGAAAGTGCATCAACCCCCGTAATAGTTACAAGTTGCCCATCTTCATAAACAAAATCGTTATTTAAAACTTTAAAAACTGATAAACTCATAGTCGCACCTTTTCAACTTTTGATTGCTCCATGTCTGCACTTGTCTGAGTGCCGGGTGTATCCGGTAATGAAGGCGCTCCCGGTGCCGCGGTGGGGTGCTTATGCGTATTATACGTCGATTGTATAAAAGTGTTAAAATCTCCTACAAATTTATCGAATGCTTTCTTTAACTCTTCATATTTCACGGCGTAATCTGTACCCTCATTAAATAATATCTCAGTTTCGGCCACTCTTATTAGGGACCCTTCTTTACCAATGAGTAAACCGTCCTTACTGAAATTAGACTCAGTAGTTTTATTATTCATAAATCCAGATATAATGCAAGCGTTTTCTTGCGAAAATAGTGTGTCACTTGCCGCGCGTGTTTCGTCATTAAGCGCATTTTCTATGTCATGGGTTGAAAACCCTATCCATACATGGTCATCTATAGCGTAATCGGGACGAATGTAGAAGCCGTTTGAATACACAAAAAGGATCGGTAAGTCAACCAGTATGGGAAAGTCGCTCTCTTCGTCCAGTGCGTTTTTTAACTTGAATAACGGCTTTACATCGGCCCGCATTTTTTTCTTGTCAACTTTTGTTATCTTACCGGGTAAACCTAATTGTATCTGACCGGCTCTGTCATTCCAGAAATCTTCAAGGAAATTAGCAAAACTCATATCTCAACCCCTTCAAACTCACATTCATTATTGCCAAAAGTTGAAAATTTCTTTTTACCTTTTCTGATTTTAAAAGTCTTGTCAATACCCTCTGTCTGAATATGTACAACGGATCCGGTAACAAGCTGACACATAAAAAGAGTTTTAAATTTTAGTCCTTTCTGTATTTTCTCGGGCTTTTCAATTAGTCCGGTTTTATATGTCAATAGCACCGCCTTTTTCTGGCCGGGTGTCGATGGCTCCACTGTAAATACACCGTTATTAAAAAAATATATACTGTCTGTATCACGTATGACTTTTTTAATGCCCTGCTTTAAGTAAGACACTGTCAGTCTCTTATATATAAAGTCATTTCCAAGCTCAATGGTGCCCGCATTTATACCGACTTCAGATAACATTGATCTTAGTATCGTACTGGCGGTTGTATTACTCCAGGTCTTATTTATAATCGCATTCGACCACTTTGTAGTTTTATCTGCAACTTTCATTTCTAAGATCTTATCGGCCCCGCTCAACTTAACCTTATAATCCGTAATTTCCCCAACTATGCACGTACCACGATTTTCTTCATATCCTGCGTCAATAGTCATAACAGGATAGACAAAAGAGCGGCCCTGTTTTGTCGCCTCTGCTGCCTTAATTGTATCTAGTGCTGGATTGTACAGTCTTACAATTGCACTTGCGGGTTTGTTATTTTCAAGCGTTTGTTCAAACTCTATAGAGAAAGGCGGTCCTGAGAACTCACGGCCATTTATGTTCAAATCAGCGACTGCATTAAAAAGTGCGTTCATATAAGATATAACCTCACCGGGTCCCCAAGATTTTCACTATTTACACTTGTACTTTCAATTGCATTAGGTGTCAATAGATCCTGTATGTCAAAAGGTATAATATCCTGATTAAGTTCAAGCCCATCAACAACTGCATGATACAGGCTGTTACCGTAGACAATTTTAGTCGTGTAGAGTATTGTTTCGTCCTCATCCAATATATACATAGTGTAAAAATCATTACGCTCATTATAATAAAAATTAAACGTGTAAGTATTCCCTACGGTGAAAGTCTTTTGTACCGGAACTTCGCCAACTGTTAATGGTAAATAGTTAAAACTTTCTGCCATGATATACCTACCCGAATGCTGATTTTAACCAGCTTTTTTTCTTAATCGCCTGAGTTGATCTTGTACCGCCACTTGTAGCGGTCTTTGTTGGCGTGTTTCCTTTCTTGGTTATAGTTGTAACATCTATATCAACAACCGCCGATTCTACTATATTTAATTGTTTTATGCTTATATCAAGGCCCAAGCCGCTTCCGAAACTACCTGATTTATTTCTTGTTATGCTTTCAATTACAACGCTCTCAAAGTCCGTTTCGTGTCCATAATACGTCAATAGCGTCTTATCTGACAACCAGTCGTTTATTGTCTGTAGTCTGTCCTCAATACTATCTTCAAAAAAGCTACCCGGGTTTAATAGTTTTATATCATCATCAGATAAAACAGCAGTAAAACTAAAACCTTTTGGTGACTCTATCACATTATCGGTTACGTCCGCGCCTTTTTCTATTGCATGAGTGGTTATTTTGTTCGTATCACTCTCTTTGGTACTTATAGTGACATTAAACAATACGTCTTTAGTACCATCAGACAGAAATGCTTGAGCATTTCGACCCTGTATAGCGCTGCCAATTTGGCTTACAATATCAACTGCCAACTGGAACCCCCGTTTCATTTCTGAAAACCGTATCAGATAGCCTATTTAATGCATCAAGAACTGCATTCTCCACTTCTTGAGCCGCCTCGACACCGCCGGAAACATAGAAAGGCCCTACACTTATACTCACCGCCCCTCCTGCACCGTTGGGTGTAATAGCCCCCGACTGAGACGGTGTGAATATCTCAGGACCTTCTTCACCAACGAGATAGCTACCACCAGCACGAACAGGTCCACCAGCCGCGCGCGCGCCATCAAGCCCGCCACCATCTGATAAGGACTCAATTATAGTTTGTATTATGGTAATGCCTGATATAAGTTTAAACCCTTCCCAGAGTACTTTTAGTACGCTTACAATACCGTCAACTATTCCCGACATAAAACTTTTAAATCCTTCCCATGCACTTTCTAAAAGGTCAATCAATCCGAAAACCGCGCCACTTACATAATCGATAAAATCACCAATCATTGACTCGCCACCATCAAGCCATGTCATTAAATCTTGAATAAAGAATATTATGCCTGCAATTGCAGCACCAACCAGTAAGGCTACTGCTATAAAAGGAAGCCACGGCGTAACAAAGGCCCATGCAGCACTCGCCGCCATGTACAGCGCAACAACCAGAGCGGTACCAATTAGAGGCGTCACCGTAATTAAAGCAAATTTCAGCAACGCGAGGCCCTCTTCGGTTTCACCCAGCCACCTTAAAACATCATTAGCAATAGCAAGCAGAGGCTTTAATCCTTCGGCGAGCATACCACCAATACGCTCTTTGATATTACCCCACTGACTAGCCGATACATCAAGTAAAGCGTTCGTATCTTCGAGAGTTCTGTTATATTGTTCATTTATTGCAATCGATTCTTTTTGTAGTACATCGAGAATGAAAAGCTCACGGCGTTTTTTAGTTGCCTCATCATAGCCCGCGCCGAGTTTTCTAAATTGGTCTATATGCTTAACTAGAACAGGGTTTTGCTGTAATAATTCAGTTGACCCCGAGGCAATATCTTTTGCAAGTCCCTGCATAGTCATTCCGAGATCAAGCCCCGCAACCGTAGAGAGTTGTTGTAACTGTGAAAGGCTACCTGTAATAAGCTCAACACTGGCGCCGTATTTTTTCGCCTGATTCACCGCCATTGTCAAGTCGCCCTCATTACTCAGGCCCTGACTTGCTTCTATAGCTTCATTTATTGAACCAATTAAGGCCGGGTAGTCATCACCGGCCATATTTTTCATCCTTGTTTGCTGTGTTTCAAGAGTGGCGAAGGCTGTTATCATTTCACCGGCAAGAGCTTTTAGCGCGCCAATTACAGCAACACCGCCAAGAGCTTTTAAAGCGTCCTGCATTCCGACAATGCTTTCTGTTGATTCATCGGTGTTTTTCTCAAAATCATTAAGGGGTTTCTTTGTCTCGTCCTTTATTTTGAGGGTGCCGTATATGTCCCGTACTGATCCGCCAGCCATGATTTACCTTTTCGCTCCTTTTTTTGGTTTAGTCTCTTTTATCTTCCTGTCAAGTGCTGCATTCGCTTCAACAAGTTCGTATTCTGTCAACTGACTTGCTTCTGTGTATGTCAACACTTTATAAACGATAGGCCTCCAGAAATGCCAGTTTCTATCGACTTCTTTTTTAAAGTACGCTCTGTCATTCAGGCTTATCAACTGCCTTGACTTCAATATCTCTTTTGTTGGCAAGGTACGATTCAGATATAGCTTGCCCTCTAAGAAAGGGGGGTAGGATTTTAATCCACACCTCTTCTAACTCTTCAAGATCAATAGTATCAACGCTAAGTTTTGGCCCTTCATCCGGGAAAACAACATGTTCAAAACAGTAGTCAAGCATAGGTAGATTATCCAATGTAATCTGGCCTGTACCATTAACCACAATCAGTTCCTTTTTTAGTTTTAACCACTCACGATTCCCGGGGTGTTGCAATGTATATATTTTTTCATTTACTTCGATAGTTTCCGACTTAATCATTATGCACTACTCCTTATATAAAAGATTTATTAAGGTCCGAACACATCACGACCCACTCAATAGCTGACTCTTCAACGCTAAACTCATCGTCGGGGTCAGTCATAATCCAGCAATCTGAACTAACCGCCGTAAACTTTGAGCTTGACCCGTCTTTTACAGACGCCGCGAACGTTGCCGGGTTTCTCTTCAAAAGATCGAGTTGTTGATTTGCCGGGCTTGTACGTTTCAGTGTGAACGTGATCGTACCCGCATTATTATTATTCTTTGTTCGTGACATTTCACCATACGCACCGACGTGGTTTTTATAAAGCTCGTTGTCGAGCTTTGCCACTGTTATGAAAGTACCATCAAAATAACCGGACACTTTCAATGTACCTAAAGTTAATGTTACCTGATTGGGGTCAAAAGTCCCTAAAAATTTATCCATTGTTCAGTCTCCTATACTGTTATTTTGCCGGTTACTTCCACTTTATGGATAGCGCCCGCTGTGGTATATGTGAATTTAACGTCCGGTAAAGTTCTATTAGCACGGTCAGTGGTTGAAATTTCCGACCTTGCCGGTGTTGTTACCTGATAAATATAAACTTTGTCGTCGCTTAATGCAAAGTCTGCGTCGTCGGTTGCTGCTGCAATGATACCCTGATCGCCCGCTCTTTTCATAACGTCACGAACAACTCCCTCGACCTGAGCAATTCCAGTATTATCAAGAGCAACTTTATTGTTGTTAATAAGCAGAGATAGTAAACCAATTTTTAATTGATCTTCAACCCAATCTTGACCCTGTATAATATCGATGTACTCACCACTTGTTGTGATACCTTCGTTAACATACGTGGCCCCGGCCTGTTCTTGAATTGCCTGCCCGTTGTTGGTTCTGATAGTGTTTAATTCTGTGCTTGTAAAAGTACTGGCATTCTGCCCGTTTAACACTTTCCATTTCCACGTTGCACTTCCGGGGTCCTCTGGTATAACCCGGCCAACCCATGCACAGTCGGGGTAGTCTGTAACCGCGTTATTGTGTATTAAGTACGCTTCCCGGTCAACATTACGAGTGTCAAGTGCTGTGATATCACTCGAGCCGCCGATAAAAAGCTTCGTGTTACTGTTCGCCCATGTACCAACCGCGTTTAAATCTGCTTTTAAACGTGAGTCAATATTGATGGTATACCACGCATCATCTGTGGTTCTGAGTGTTGCAAGTTCCGTTGCATAAGTACCACTGACTCGGATAACTTTTACACTCGATGGTCTTGGCGACTGTGCAAACATTGCACTTGTCATTAAGTATTCAGGGTCGGATGTTGCATACCCGAGTTCAGTTAAATCTGTCAATTCGGATATAGTTTGTACACCGCTTGCAACAAGCGCCCCCGATCCATTAGCCATAATTAACGGCGTGAAAGATGTTTGTGTTAAACCAATCGTACCCCGGCTAATATTTATTGTTATATCATTAATAAATGCCATAGTTTTAAACCTCTTCTATTATGATTTGTTCTTTTTCTTCGCCGTCAATAGTCGGCGTTATTTCTATAGTTTCCACAGCTTCAATAGTCTGTGTATAGGTTCCAGAGTATTCAAAAATAACATCAAAGCCCACCCGATTTTCCCAGAACGCTTCTTGAAAAACAGAACGGTCTTCGGGGGCGGTTCCAATAAGTCTTACTATAATATCGTAAGTCTCGCAAAACTCACGGCCGTCAATTGACTTGAACCACTGTATTGCCTGATTGACATACGTGTTTAAGTCGGTTATACTATTCTTATCTATAAATGATAATGATATCGTTGCGCGGTTCTTCTCATATCTGGTAATGTCCGCACTTGTCGGGTCTGTTGCGTTTTCAGTTACAGTAGTAATGTCCTGGTAGTCGTGCTCGTTTTGAGTATTGATATTCTTATACGATAAGTAAGGATATTGCGACACATCCGCCATAGTATCGGCACGTAGAAAGTAAATACTTAAATTACTTGCAAGCTCTTTTATAATCTGTTTTATGTTGTTAGCCGGAATCATGCCTGTATTTTCTTCCCTATGTACATCGTAAAGCCGCCGTCAAAATTACGATTTGACCACTGATCGATCCTGTAGTCACCATCGGTCAATTGTATAATGCTTTTCTTTGCTACTGTACCGCTGCCAAGTTCATAAAATTTTCTGTCCTGTAAAGTATAGGTACCGTTAGTATCATAACGCAAATCTTTCATAGATAACGGAAACACACCCAGCTCAACTGTACCGCTTACAAAGGTTTCTACATACTCACCGTCAACAACACTTTCAGAGTGGTGTTGAACCGTTACCGGAACAAGGTGTTTGATGATTGATGTGTATACGCTTGTTATCATACTACTCTAAAACCTACACCCCTTAATAAGTTACCATCTACAATTAAAGTCTTATTCTTGCCACCTTTCTGTTGCGTTGTAAAAGGGTGGTTTTTTGGTTTTATATTTGACGATATACTCTTTCTAATTGCTGCAACTAGCAACACGCCCATCTGTTCAGTAATCTGTTTTTCTTTCACGTCAAGATTGAAGATATCTTTTGTACTATCTTCATATATTTTAGCAACTGTCTTTTTGTTATCAAAAGTATTTCTTAAAAATGCACGTTCGGGTATTGTTATGTGTTTTGTATTCTTCAATAAATAAAGCCCCTGACTTGCAAGGTACTTTCGCATTTTAGCAGTCACTTTTATTTTCATGCCGAACTCATTAACTCCGGCAATCATATTTAAGTGACCTTTACCTATAACACCGCCGCGCACCTCAGTCGCTTTGAAATTCTTCATGCGTTTTAAAAGATCTGGTATTCTGTTAACATCTTTTAAATCTGACATTATAAAATCCTGTTATCCATGCCAAGGATACTATTTAATAGCTGTAAATACAGACGCTCCCACTTGTTTGTATAAGGCCCGTCTAAACTAGAGCCACCACCGCCCCAACTGACAGAAACATCCGCTACACTCTCGCCGGTTTTATCGGTGTTAAGATAACCGCCCGATGACATAGACGACCCTGTTTTATACCGCTGTAATCTGCTAAACTGTGCGTGATTACTCGACACGCCCTGTAATTCAATCTCTTGTTGCGCATCATCAAGGTATAGCTGAAGAGTTCCCGAGTCAACACCAGTCAACTCGGGAAACATAACAACTAAGTCGGTTGTAGTGGCAAGGGCCATTAAATGCCCTTGCCTATATAAGCGCCGGCTGGGTGTCTGAAAAGAACACCACCGAAACTTTCTTTCACTGCCTGCTCCATAGTTCCAACAATGTCATACACAGGATCAAGAAGGTTGATATCTTCTGTAACTGCAAGTTCTACAACTTCTGGGTCATTGTCAAGCACCATAAAGTAATTGACAGTATCACCATTATTAACAGCTCGCATAACTCTTGATTTTATGATAGTTGTAAAATCAAAGTTCGCCTTGATCCAGTCATACACTGTCATAGTAGTTTGATCGCCGTAAGGCTGTCTTAGTAGATTGAAACTCTGTGGGTCCATCGCAAGAGCACGGCCAACAAAAAGTCCATCCGCCTCAACCGTGTCAACCGCTGTTCGGATATCTTTTATAATTTCGGCTGGGGTCTTGTTTGACCAGAGTCTTTTTGCGGCCGCGTCGGCTCCAGTAGCGCCCTGAGCAACGTTCTCTTTAGTACCTAGATCAGTGCCGTAATAATCCGCACTGAAAAGTCCTTTAATACCATAATCAGCATCGCCAACAAAAGATAGTGCATTTTCTGTTTCAAAAATGAAACGTCTTGCGCTCTGCACTCTTGTAGTATCAAGCTGAACGCCCGGGCCTTTTCCCAGCGCGCGTTTGGCCATTTCGGCTTCCCGTTCTTTTTTAGTCCATCGAATACCGGTCGCAATATCGTAAACTTTTTGAGTTATACGACCGCCTTTCTCACCGACAAACTCAATGTCTTTTGCGCTCGCACCATGCGCGAGAATCTTAGCACTGCCCTGTCTCTGGTAGTAATCATAACCTATCTCACGCGCATAAGGTGCGTAAGAAGTGTTAAGCTTTAGCAACTTACGTGCTGCCATTTCTTCTTCTCGAGGTGTATATAAGACATTTTCTATCTGTAGAAAATCATCTTCTGTAAATAGTCCGCTTTCAAATTTTGCCATAGTTAACTACTCCTTAAATCCTGTTTTAGGTATCTGCACTTATTGAAAAGGGTGGTGCGATATAAAGTTTTGCAACTGTACCGCTTGCCGCGTCGCTTCTATACTCGGCCCCGGTTAATGCAACTGTCTTTCCAGCATCAGCAGTTGTGGCAAAAGAACCTGCAACAAGATTACCGCTTGCGGTGTGTCTGATTCTTACTGTATCGCCTTTAGATACTGCTTCTTCAACATACACCAGTATAGTACCCTGAGTCATAATACCTGCGGGGTCATACTGGTTATAAGCAGAATTATCAAGGTCGCTTGCTTCTGTAGAATAGGCCGCGACCCCAACAAAAACGCCGCTTGCACTTGCATATATCTTAACTTCTGTCTCGTTGTCAGTTCCTTCCATAACAGCACGACCGAACTTTATTCCGTCCTCTTCTGCTGCATATGATTCAATTAAATTCATAGGGTTATGTTCGGGTATACGCCCGGCCCCTAAACTTTTACTTGTGTAAAGTGGTTCTTTAGGTATTGCCATTATTCAGCACCCCCATAAATATTCTGTAGTTTAACTCTTTTTTCCTGAATTACGTTTCTGTCAACTGTCATGTCAATTTTACGCTCTTCTTTATCCGCGGTTAAATTTGCTTTCTCTCTTAGCAATTCACACGCTGCATCGTATCTTGCGTTAATTGCATCAATACTCAATGCACCTACGTCAACACCTTCCTTGAATGGTAGGCCTTTAGCAATCACTTGCAACTTAATCTCGTCATTTGAGAGCCCATCAAAAGACATGTCTTTATCAACACTTTTTGCAAAGTCGATAATGTCCGCTCTGTCCCGTGCAATCTTTGCCGCCTGTTCAGGAATTGAGTTTTTCAACTCTTGATACTGCTCCTTCCAACTATCAACGGACGATTGAAGTGTATCAATAGCCCCCTCAAGTCTTTTAATTTTCCTTTCCTGAGATGAGTCTGCTTTAATCTCATTGAGTTCTTTTTCTAACTCGTCAATTTTAAGCGCATCCGCTTTTATGTGCTTTCTTAAGAGCATGAGCTCGTCGTGTATCTCCTTATCAACTGAGATATCGATCGCGCTGTCAAATTTACGATAAGAAAATTTCTTTCCCGATGTACTTTCGTCTGCATCGGTTTTCTTAATTTTATCACTCATAGTTTGTCCTCTGTCTACATGTATTTTTACGTCACGTCCCGCCCGCCCTCTGTCAACGTGGGCTACGTGGTTAATTACAATGTTTGTTTGTGCTCTGTCATATGCCTGACCGTTATACTCTCCGCCCTGCATATCTGTATTATGTGTAAATCCAATTGAAACCTCTCGCATATTTCCAGCCTGAATTTCATTGATTAGCTCACGGTCATATATTGTCTCGTATGCCACAAGTTTATCATTTTCAATTTTTGGCTCTGAGATATTCCCTTTTACATATTGACTATAGTTTTCTGAGTCGACCAGAACCGGAGTTACATTATCTGATGCGCGGGGGTGATCCTGAGTCCGGGGGTCCCCAACAACCGGCGCCCCTTTAGCGCTGTCAATAGTTGTCTTAGAAAATAAGTCCTGTGGAAGTTTAGCGTGGTAAATTATTTGGCCATCTTCGACGTATGGAAACACACCGGGCTTTGCAATTGTTACTTTAGCTTTGAGGAAACCTTCTTGCGTTTCCAATACCTCAAAGTCGCCTTTATCATATGTTATATCATAAGTACCCATAATAAAAAAATGAGCATATTTACATAAAATTACAAGTATTTTTTGCAATGAGACATAAAAAAGTTAGGCAATGAAAAGTTTTGGATCGATAGGATCGTAGATATAACTATCCAGACTATTTTTGCGTTTCTCCAGCAGTTCTTTCCATGCATCAATAAAATATTGATCTCCCTCTTTCTCCCAGCGTTTATAGTCTGTTATCTGAGGTTTATCTGAATCGTAGCCGTACTTTTCAATGAAGGTTTTACCGATATTTATTCTTTTAGATTTCATCTGTTCAAATTCACGGTTGGGGAAGTGTGCATAAAACAACTTCGTTGCATCTGCTATGTGATTTCTTTTTGATATAATAAGGTGGTGGCCGTCGCCCCACTTCATACCATCGCACCATTTCACAAAAACTTTTGACTGGGGCCTCGGTGTCTGTTCGCGATATTTCCACCGGATGAAAAAATTAGTGTCGCTGTCATCATCTTTAATTGACGGCTGGTAATCAATCCACTTACACTTGATATACCCGTATTTATGGCGGTCATGAGGTTGTATACATTCCTGTATTGTTAAACCATTAGGTATCTTTAATATTTCATCGGCGTCAATTGGCAAGATCCAGTTGCAGCCGTCTCTAAAAGCCTGCTCAGAGGCTTGATTAAAAAACTCTGCCTGCATATATCCGGTGTTGTAGTCTTCGATTCTTACAATACGGGCATCTTTTTTTAGTGTCTCGAATCTATTAACTTCTTGCCGTGTTTCATCATTACTCAAATTATGTATAATATAAAAATCACGTATGCCAATATTATAATAATAAATAAGGTTATTAAATATTAACTTCTCTTCATGCTTAATTCTTGTAATATAAGCTATTTTCATTTCATAAAAAACACTGAGTTTTTTCTGTACCAGTTATATATTACATCATTGCCACGAATCCAGTTTGATACTTCCTCAATGTGTCTATACCCGCGTGCCTCAAATTTCTCAATCCAGTATTCAAGCGGTTGACAGTTTATATGGTTTATACCCGGCTGGCCTACCTGAGCGGCCGAGAAAAGTATATTATCTGAATGGTTACATAATGTATCAATCAAATTATCGGCGTATTGTATGTCGATATGTTCAGCCACTTCCATTGACGTGCAAAGGTCATATTTAACTTTTGACTCAATAACATTTTCAAGATTTCTATACTCAATAAATTTCTTATCGACCTGTAAACTACTCTCCACGTGTTCGCCGTCTATGCCGCGTATATCGAGGCCCATCTCATAACAGCCAGAAAGAAAAGAGCCACCACCGCAACCAATATCAATAATATCAATAACTGTTATATACCTCTGTAATTCAGGTATAATTATCTTTGCGTAGTTATAACCGTTGTCTCTTATTTTTTCATACAGCGCCGGTTTGTATTGATTCTTTAAGTTCTCCAAGTATGTTACCCCCTGTTTACTTTCTTTTGATCTTCTAACCAATCACGAAACTCTTCTGACTCTCTATGAAATTCATCAATCGACCTGCCCTTAATCTTTATTATTGGATCAATTGGTCGCCGTCCATTAGAGTTGAACATGTAGAAGTTGTACTTATCAAGATCCCTATCAAGAATCTCTATATTATAATTATCTGGGTTATTCCAGACATCCGACCCGGGGATCGGTACAAATGCAGTACACGCAACAATCGAATAAGGCAGCCTTGACAGGTAATACTTGTTATACTCAATTGTTTTACGTGTCTGGAAAGGCGTTCTTATCATCATTAAGATTCGAGTTTCAAAGTCACATGCATGAGACAATTCAAGTGCTCTTATATTGTCCGCAACTGTAGTGCCTTTTTTAAGACCTGTTAAAACATCGTCGTCGAAACTCTCAACGCCAAACGATAACTCTTTGCAACCCGCGTCATGCATAGCGCTTAACATTTCACTATCAAGAGGTTTCACTCTGCATGACACACGCCAGTAAACGTTAAGCGGTGCTATGGTTTCACACATTGCAAGCACTCTTTTCTTATCAATCATAAACATATCGTCTGAGAACCTGAATTGTCTTATCCCGTAATTGTCGCGAACGTGTTTTATCTCAGCGGCTACTTCTCCCGCCTCCCTCAATCTTACCTTGTCATTTAACGCCGGTGCCGTACAAAAAGCACACTGACATGGACAGCCTCTTGACGACAATATGATCGTACTTTCGCCGGCTGCATATTTCTTATTATATGCAAAAATATCACCGCCCTGAGAGTCCTGCAATAGATGTCTTGCTGGATAAGGCAGTGCATCAAGGTAGCATACCGGACGATTGCCATAAAACGTTTTCAAACACTGGTTGTTCATGTCGTTAAGCATATCCAATATAACATATTCACCAGCTCCCATACAAACCGCGTCAAAATATTTAAAATCTATATATTCTGTCGCAAGGGTGCCCGGCCCACCTGCAACAACTACGCTATCCGGACGGTGGTCCTTAATTCTTTTTGCGAATCGATTAGCTTGTAGCACTTCCATAGATGTCATGGTTATTCCGTACATCTTAGCATCCGGGAGACCTGCAATTGCTAAGTCATCATCAAGAGCAGCACAGTTATATATAGTGACTTCATAGTCGTGCAACTCAAGCATTGACGCTAAGTACATCAACCCCAGGGGCGCCTGTGCGTCCGGGTTGTTTAGATACGGCTTAGGTAGATACACTAAACATACATCAAACATCAAGCAACCTCTCTATAACCGTTATTCTTTTCAGGTTTATTTTAGATAGGTATAGGTTGTCCATGATATAATATTTGGATAACTCAAAATTATCTTTTCTTTTCCGGCCGTCCTTGATTAAACTATCAAGATTGACATAAAACTCTTTTGCATCTCTGTATCGAATAAGCCCCGGTCTTTTCCACTCTGGCAGGTCGGGGCCTATACATGTAGCCCCTGCATACGTGCCTTCAATCCATGCGATATTCGATTTACCAACATTAAACCGGTTAAACTGTAGCGGTACGAACTGAATAGCCGGGTTAGTGTTTTTTATGAATTTAAAATACTTCAGTACAGGTAATTCTTTCTGATTGTAGTGTTTGTCGATCCCATCTGTCATATACCATAGATCATTACCAACGAAACACCACCCCCACTCAGGGTACTCTTTAGCTAACTTAAAAACCTGTTCGGCAACGCCCAACAAATCCTGTCTATGTGTCTGGCTACCACGCCACAACAACGCCTCTTCTCTGGATGGTTCATCGGGCAGAATGAAATTATAGTCATTAAATGCATTCTCAATAACCACAACATTATCGTTATAGTTAGAATATACGTTCTTCAATTCAGGGGTTGCAACTGTAACAATATCGGCAAGTTGTACGCACTGAGCAATAATTTTTTTCACATCAAGATTAAACGTATCGTGACACGGGTTATATTCCGGAATATCGAATAAATTATCATCATAATCAACCCATAACTTGACATTAAAATCTTTTGCTATTCTACACGCTGCTAAAAACTCTGGTCCCGCCGGGCGTTCCAGATATAGTATATCCGTGTCCGCTATGGCGTGCCATTCGATCTCGTCTATTTTCTGCACGTCTATTTTTGAGTTTAGTTTGTGTAATTTGGAAAACGGCCCCATTGACCTGTAATAACTACACGCCCCGTGAGGATATTGTACACCGACTTTAATTTTTATCATAGTTCTCCGACCTCTTTTTTAATTTGTTCTATATTTTTATTTATTGCCGTTCCCGGCGTATTGACTAAATAACTCATTGCATTCTTGCATTGCCACGTTATAGTCCGTATAGGCATATCATATTTGCGCTCAAGCTCTCTCTGTGATAACCCGCGATAATAATCAATGAATAGATCAACGTTCAACCTGTCACCTCTTCGCGTGTTGGTTCAGGATAGCACCTACAGTTATAATCTTCACCCGGGTGGGCTGCTCCCGGCTTTGTAAGTAACCCGGTATAAGCAGCACCGCGCGTCCATGAAAAAACACGACCCTCCAATTCTGAGTGTGTCTCTCTCACTGCATTGTCCCCAACTGTACGCCATATGTAATTGGCAAACCCCGCGCTTGATTGCTGCTCTTTTGTGAACTCCGCGAACGCATTCCCGACCTGATCGCGTGCCCAGAACTTAGCTTTTTTAATGTTGCCGTCGGTATGCTCCAGCAGTGTTTGACTCAGCTCTTTAATCGACCCGCCTTTAGTATATGTGTCAATTGCGGCCTGTGAAATACCATCAATATACTCACTGCCCAGACTTTCAACAAGCAGTATATTTTTCTTTATTGTATTGCCTACAAAGTTCTTGTACAACTCACTATTCGACGCAATATCTATGGCCTCAATTGCCGATGCTTTGTTTATACCACGTAAGACTTTTATTGACTTCTTAATTGTCGAGGTCGCCCACTTGCTCACCCCTGCAACTTCTTTTGTTATTGGCTTCTGTACTGCCTTTGCTGCAATCTTATCTATCTGTATATCGTACAGTCTATTTATTGCGAGTTTGAACTCTGTTATAGTCGCGCTGTTCTCATACGCTCGCTTTATCTCGGGTATGGCAAGACGCCCGAGTCGTGTTATAGCTTTGCTATATGTACGCTCGAATGCCTTCTCGTATTGTTTGGGAAATTTATTCTTTGGATTCGCCAATTTCTTCTATATCCTCTATCTCTTCTTTTTTCACGTCCTCAATAACAGGCTCGACAATTTCAGGCTCCTCTAAATTCATAACCCGCATTATCTCGTCAAGATCTTCTTTGCTATCGTCCATTTCAAGCCCTGTATAGCGTGGGTCAAGCTCCCTCACTTCTTGCGGTGTTGCTTTTCCTATTGTAACGTCTATCTGGTCACGTTGCGCGCCCCTTAGGTCAGTATCGGCCTGACTCAGTGGGTCGAGCTTCCACAAGCTATTCCACTCAAATTCATAATCAAGGTTTACAACCTCACTCCCCAGTGTTGTCATAACCTCACCGGTCGTTTCATGTACAATCATATCAATAAATCTTTCAACGATAGGTGTTAACTTATTCTCCTGTAATTGTGCTATATTTGCATAGTAATTTAGCGTATCATACTCGCCCGCTGTGACAACTCCATGCGACTTTCCAAGCAATATATTTTTTGGTATACCTGAAAGACCCGAGAGATTATCGAATATAAAATCAAATACCTCTCTTATCCCGGTGACATTAAATATCATCTTTTGAAAATCTTCATTGCTTGCAAGACCAACAACACTGTTAGTCTCCATAAAATGCTTCATCTTGTAAAGGAATTCGTATTTCTCGGAGGGTGGCAGGTTGGTAAACATATCAGATTTAAATACCTTTGTTACAAGATCGGTCATAAGTCGAGACACAGACCACAACGCACTATCCTGTGCAACAATCGCATCATAGCAGTTATCAAGCGCCGTATATCCCCGTAATAATTGCCAATTAAAATCATCGACTAAGTGTATCAACCGTGACTCATGTACATCTTGACCATTGATCGCGTATTTAATCTCATGATAATCTTTTTTAGTGGGGTCCTGTTTATTGGCAACATAGAATTGCACACTCTCGACTTCATCAATAACATTCAAATAATCTATACGTCGTATAACACCCGGTAAAGGTTTACTGAGATCCTGTATGTTTTGGCCTATTGTACCAATAAAGATAAGACCGCCTTTTTGAAATTTCCTTGAATTGGCAATACATTGTTCAAGTACTCCCTGTAACCCTATCTCTTTTAATCGCTTTTCAATCATTCGACTAATGTTCTGATCTTCTGTGTCCATGTTGGTTGAAACGGTTATCCATTCACGAACCGCATCATTAGCGGGGGCGTTAACAACAGCCTGCACGAACCCGTTAGCATAATATATATTGTCCGACTCACTGGCCACCCTGATTGTAAAGTCGCCACGCATACGACGTGTTATATCCGTACTGCTGCCACGACTCATTTGAGGGTCTGTGAATCCATCGGTTTTTACTTCTTTTTTTCTTCTAAAATTATCTATAAATCCCATAATTTAACCATACCTGTTTAGTAATTTATTACCGCCGATTTTCAACTCACGACATAGCCCCGCGAGTGCATCGGGTGCGTCGTCGGGTTCTTCACCTTCCTGATAATCCAACACCTGACTTAAGTATTCGGGTTGACAATCATCTGCAAAGTGGAGAGCGTCCCAGCCTGCTTTAACATAATTTAAAATCCTGATATGTTTGTTCTCTTTTTCGTGCCGCTCAACAACTGAGGGCCACTTTTTTCTAAACTCTATAACGCTTAAACCCTTGTCCGCGTTACTCTCCACAAACATAGTCCCGCACCCATAATCTTTTAAAATATTAACTATAATTCCATACAAGTCAACCACATTTTTTTCCCACACCCAGCCACGTATAATTGTCTTATCAATTGTCTGTGCTGCCATAGCCAGCGCTGTGTTATTATCACCTTTGTATGACGGGTCAAGATATGCAACACACTTCTTTATTTTTGATTTCTCCGGCCAAGGTGTATATACAGGCTCATCGAATGTTCGGCCCTCATCGGTTATATGTTTTAAGTAATAGTTTGCAGACACCAGCGACTCAGTATTGCCCTGCCTCAGTTCTTTCATTGTTGCAGGTAGTTCTTTCTTAGTAAAGCCCGGAATGTCAATAGTACCTACCGGGTAGACGTCGGGCTTCGGACATATAGTCCAGGCGTCATCTTCATGCCATGGGGTACCGCTGTAGTATATCTGACCATGAGGTTTCTTAACAATATTCTTTAATTCACGTATAACGTTCTTTGTTGCCTCGCGTTCTGTCTTGCTTATCCTATCTTTTATACTTACAATATCATCGGGAAAAATAAAATCATAGTGGCCACCAGTCATGTTGGATGTCACGCCTTTGGCTTCAAAATTCCCTTCTGGAGTTGGTGATGTTTTAAGTGTTGTCTGTGCTGAGGTCTTTGACCATGTTTCCGTTTTTAGTTCATTGGTGTTATATAAAAATTGTGATATATATATTACTTCTTTAGTCAAACACATATCTGTAACAGTCTTAACAATTTTCTGTGCGTCACTGTCTGCTTTTCTTAAAAATAAAATTGTTGCGTTGGGGTCGTAAAAAAGATGGTACCATAAAGCACCAACAATAAGTATTGCAGTTGTCTTGTAGGAATTTCGGTGGGCCTGCATTGCTTTTTTATCCTTCCTTATCCATGCATCTTTAATCCACTCACTATGTAGCTCAATCAAATCTGAATAGCCCAGATAGTGACCAAATACATGCGGCTTGCGTATAAACAGTTCGATATCGTCCCATGTTATCGGGTTGCTCATTTATCTAATATCACCCGCTATTTATGCCTTGCTACAGCCGCATTCGCCCACATTACACATTCTTCAAGCTTTGTCAGTGCGATTGACCTTTCTCTGCTCACCGGGCAATCTGTCTCAACCACAACGGCCATCCTCATGGCCATGTCCCTGATTTCTTCATAGGAAGAAATTTGAATATCTTTTGGTTTATGATAGGTAAAATTCTTTTTAATATCCATTGTATACCCCAACTTAATTATTATTTATTCTTTTTTCTTATCTTATCAAGTTTATCCAATATCTCTTCATTAACAGTCAAATCAATATCGGTTTTATCGCTCCACTGTTTACGCCGCCTATTGTGTAACCACATACGCTGTGCGTTATAGTCAGGGTCAACTTTTCTTGTATAGGGAACTTTAACTTCTTTGCCCATATGTTGAAAAATCTTTACTGCCTCTTCATCATTCCAGCCAAGAGCCTTACGCAACAAAGCCGCCTCGACGAGATCATCAACACCCATCTTCCCTTCTTCTATGGCCGCCGAAAATTCAGGTTGCTCTTTCTTCCATTTCCTGAATGTACTATCTGTAACTTTCATCTCTTTGGCCATCTGTTTTTCGGTCAAGCCTTTATCAGCGAGTAGCCGCGCGAACATCGGGTGTATGTCCGGGTTGTACTTTGTGCGTCTACCCCGCTTTAATAACTCTTCCTGTTTTTTTCGTGCTGTCATACTACTTAGTAAATTCCTCTCTTGATCCATTCATGTCACGCTCGAAATGTATGTCATAATACTTTACACTCCATACACCGCTATAAGAATCTGCACCCGAAAACAAATTGCTTACATTCCCAGTATCTCTATATATCTTACAATCAAAAGTAAACGAAATTGTTTCATCAGTAAACAGTCCTGTAGGTAAGTTGAGATTTGTTATCTGCTGCAAACTACCACTTGTATAAGTAAAAGCACTATCGCTAGCAGTTAAAGCCTTAAGTGTAAAAGAACTTGGCACTAACTCCCCATTGCTATAAAACCTATATGCCACCAATATATTAGGCATTGCATCGCTGGTTTGAATCCAGTGTATATGGGGTCTTAAATCACTGCCTATTTTCCATGCATGTGGAGCCTGTATAACTACATTAGCAGGCTCCTCTGGGTATCGTGCGTTATCTGCAAAATCAACTGTCAATTCATCATAATTATAATCAATACGACCGCTTGACGTATCCAGTCTCGCAGCAAATAAAGGCTGGCTTATTTCATCCCATGTAGTCGAATCTCCATTATTAACCCACGTACCATCGGGTTCAATCTCAAAATAGTTACCTTCACCGACTGTACCGATCTTTGCAAGAGCACCGCTTATCAAACTTTGCCACACACCCATCATACAAACTCCAATATTCCGCCGTTAAGCGGATAGTATACAAACCATACATGCATCTTAAAATCAATCAGGCTATCTGTTGTAGTGAAATTAAACCTTATGAAAGTGTCCGCACCGTTTTTTTGTGTCACCACAAAGGGGACTGCTATTTTATTGGTTGCTTCTAAAACTCTTACCTGATTTGCCAGAGACACGCTATAAATATTAGTAGAATCTTTATCCTTTGTAAAAAACGTCCCCACCGGAGCGCCACTCAATACCGCCCCCGGGGTTTTAGTCAGCTTGACGCTTGTGGTCCCATCCCACGTATCTGCATACACGTCTGTCATGTTGTTGAGTGTAGTAACCTCAGTGATTATCGCCCACTGATTCAGAACTCGCACTGATCCGGTAACCTTAAAAACAGGAATTTGCAAAACACCTGTTCCGGTTATTCTTACTTCTTTCTCCATGATAAGTCCAGTGCCCCGTTTTAGAAACTCATACCCGGAGTTATATGGTATGCCCGCCGGAATAGCCCTGGCCAGTATTTCTTTCCATACTGACATTATTGAGCCACCACTTTTAGAGTTGTTGTACCTGATTCATTGACCTGTCTTACCGCCGTAATCTGTATTGCTACATCCTGAGAAGTGCCTGAAACCATACCTAAGTCCCAATCAACCGCCGTTGCAGTATCGGCATAAATGCTGTCTAAACTGTCTGTGGTCGCCTGTAGTTTGCCGCTACCGCTTGATATAAGCAACGTACAGCCCATTCCATCCGTTCCATTGGGCTTGAGCACCCATCTTCCATTTCCGGGGCTTGAAAGCGTTTCTTCGTGATACCACGATTTCTCGTCCTTTTCGTCGTTAATGCTGGGTCGCTGTTCGGTCATGTTAATATACGCCATAATCCTATCTCCAGTTTTTTAGAAATATAACATAGCTCTAAAATAAGTCAAGCAAAAAAACACTAAAAAGACTATACAGAAGTTAAGGAAAAAACACGGTCACACAGTCACGAAAAAACGGCTCCCGTATTCCTTATATATCTATATATCTATATCTATACATATATATATATTATGTATATATTCACTTTTCTGTCCGCCGAGGAAGGAATTAGCGCGTTTTTTCGTGACGGTGTGACGTGTGTTTTTTTATCTTCTTTTATGTTTTTTTGTTGACAAATAAAGTGTAGTAGTGTTATAAGTATGTCTTTAATAATATTAAATTTAATTGGAGGGTTCTACCCATGTATACAAGAATAAATGTATCGATAGACGTTATGTTATGCGAACGGATAAATAAGTTTTGCAAAGACAACCAGCTTAACAGGTCCGCAAAGACAGCGGCGTTATGGGAAAGGTATATTAAAGAGCAGGAGCAAAAACAGACCGACGAAAACAAATAGGTTTTAACACATAACGGAGGTTTTATGAAACTTAATGCTATTGATAAAAAGGATGCAAAGACATTCTTTAATGCTTTATATGGTAAAGATATAAAAGTTACTTTTTCGTTGTTGCATGAGAATAGTTCAAAAGTACCTGTTGAACTTTATGACACTATTGATAATATATGGAAAGATATTGTACCTGCAAATACGCAATCAGAGTATAACATATTTTTTGCGGTAAATCGCACATTGAGTAAGAAGCGCGGCGGTAATGTAACTAAAAAATTAAACGCTCTTTTCATTGATATTGATAATAATAGTCTGCCAACTAACTGGATTGTTGAGCCTTCTATAATTACAGAACGGGAAGGCGGCAATGGTTACCATGTCTACTGGTTAATAGAAGAAATCGACATATCACCCGACGCACTGCTCGCATGGCAGTCTGTACAGAACAAACTTATAAGTTTTTATAACGGTGATCCACAATGTAAAGACGTGTCCAGAGTTCTGAGAGTGCCTTATACATATAATACTAAAGTAAAATATGATAAACCTTTTAAATATGTTACAAAAGAATTAAATGAAAATAAATATACTCTTGAATATATGGTAAGTATTTTTACAGATAGTGCAAAAATTTTAAAACATGTAAAAAACATTGTCAGTAAGAAATATAAAAACGGAGTTTCGGAAGGCGAACGCAACGGCGCGCTTTTCTACATAGGCCAGCTTTTTAAATTGTATGGCATTGAACGAGACACAACCGCAACACACCTTGATAAGTATAACCGTATTTTAGTTGACAGCCCGCTTGATGATAAAGAGCTTGAGAGTATTATAAATAATGTTTATAAGTACGGGGTACCCGAAGGTGTGAAAACCATTGAACGTGAGATTGCCGAGCAGAAGAAAAAAGATCATGTTGAAAGTGTGCTTGAGTCATGGTATTACATTCAGGACGTTAATGTCTTTGTTGACATAACCGACCCCGATATGTCGTCATATACAAAAGAAGTTTTTAACAATATTGTCGCTAGGTCAACCGGAATATTAAATACCGCTTCTTTTGCGTTCGTACATAATCTTATAAAGCAGTTGAAAAATTTTGTGTACGAACCTGAACGCGAACCTCTGTTTGAAGAAAATGGTCAGGTGTATTTTAATATGTGGCGGCCTACAGCGTTACTCCCAACAAAGAAAAAACCCAAATGGTTTATCGATCACATAAAATATTTAACGAATAATAATAAAGAAGAAACTGACCATGTATTAAATTATATGGCCCACATTGTACAGTACCCGAGAATTAAAATAAACCACGCAATACTTTTTATAAACAAAAGACAGGGGTCGGGGAGATCCTTAATTCTTGACGTGCTAAAAAAAGTACTGGGTGAGCACAACACACAGGAACCGGGCAATAATACAGTTGGTGAGAAATATAATGGGTGGTGCCGGCACTGTCAGCTTGCATTTATTCAGGAGTTGGATCAAGGAGAGAATAAGCGAGGGTTTGAAAACAACGTAAAATCTCTGATTACTGAAAGTAGAATCCACATAAGAGAGATGTATCAGAATCCATATTATATAAGAAACTATTGTCATATAATATCATCATCCAATAAGAATCACCCGACATATTTAGAACGTGAAGAAAGACGGTGGTTTATTGTGAAAACTGAGTCTGAAAACAAAGAAAATGAATATTATAAAAAGATGTATGAGCATATAGAAAACGACTGCGGGCAGGTACTGCATTTTTTACAGAATAGGGATTTAACAGATTTTAACCCGAAGGCCAAGCCCATGACAACAGATGCAAAAAGGCAGGTGATAGAATATTCTGAAAGTGATTTTATCGGGTATGTACGCACGGCAATAGAAGAACACCTTGAACCTTTTGAACATGATATAATTATGTTTTCAGATGTATCTAATTTTCTACGTGATCGGTATAAACACTTTTATAAAGATGGCAGACTAAAACAAGCTTTTGAGGATCTGGGGGTGTTGCCATATGGACAAGTGAAATTGAACGACGGTAAAACCAAACGCTTTTGGGCCGTGCGAGATCATGATAAATGGTTTACAGGGGATAAGAAAATATTGAATGAAGAAATAAGAAACATGTATATAGAAGAAAATGCAGTTTTTAATTAAGGGGTACAGTATGCATATAATAAAAAGGAGCTAAAATGAAATGAAGTGCGTAAAATACAACGGCGGTGTTATAAACCTTGAACATGTTATAAAAATTGTGTATGGTTACGATGATACAGTAAGGGTACATTATATTAAGCTGTTTTACAATACAAATGATATGGATGATAGATGTATCTATCCTTCATATATTCCTTATCGGGACATAAAAATAAGGGATAAAGCACTAAAAATAATAAACGAACTTATGGAGACAAAAGAAATATGAGTATAATAGAAGAAACTGAATTAAAAATACCGTGTGAAATATATTCAAGAGTTGTTGGGTATCACCGCCCGGTTAATCAATGGAATAAAGGTAAACAGGCAGAATTTAAAGTAAGATCGACTTTTAGCATAGATGAAAAAAAGTTAGAAAAAAGAGAAAAAATTTAAAAAATGTCTTGACGAAATATGTTTTCCTTTATATATTATATGTATAAGAAAGATTAACCCCGGTGGCGTGGTTAAACGGCAAAGCCGGGGGAGATAAAATAATAAACATACAGAAGGGGGGCGACATGCAGATAGTAAAAGTTTCTGGTGACTGTGATCTTGAATACTCAATGCGAATTTCCCTTGACGAGCAATTAAAAGACGTGGACGAAATTATGTTTGATCCTTCAGCATGTAAATATATTTCATCTACCTTTATAGGTTTTATGCTCAATAGGAGCAGAGAGATAGACGTTACTGTTCTCGCGTCGGAATATGTTTATAATATATTAAATCGAATGGGGTTAGTTGATGTTTTAAATGTTTATGGAATAAACTAAAAGTGAGGTTTGCTATGAAAATTATAATAAATCTCAAATTGCAACACAAGTACGAAAGTAAAAGAAGTTTCATAAAGATTAAATTAACAAGAAAAGAAAAGAAGATTATAAAAAGTCTGGAGAATTTTAATTCCGATGCTTTTTATAAAATGACAGGGCATAGAATATAAGGAGAAATAACTATGAAACAATCGATTAACAAAAAATTTAGTTTTGGCTTTGGTCAGTGCAAAGTAGTAATTACTGATAGTTTTTTGCAATATAGAAGGCCCGGGGCGGGGTGGTGCTTTACTGACCTCGACGATAACCCCGCGGTTAACTATGAAGAGCATGCAACAAGTGCGGCGCTACATATCTTTGCAGGTGGTCAGAAGATTAAAACCCTTCGTGTTCCACGACGTAAAAAAAGTCGCGAGCTTGCAATGGAAATTATAAAAGTTTTAAAGGAAGCAAAGAAATAATGTATTGTTCAAATTGTGGAAGTGGTAACATCTATTATAATAAAGATCTGGGGGCGTGGATCTGTGAAGACTGTGGAAAGGGTGAAAGATAACATGAAAAATTATAAAGTATATGTGAAGGATAGGGAGACAAGTATAAAAGTTCAAGAGCCCATTTTAGCAAATGGGATAATGTGGTCAGATGGAACTGACTGTGTAAAGCATACAGAGCAATTATTTTTGTACTTAAACAATGGCCGCATATGGCATATAAGTGAGGCGGTGTAATGAAATACAAATTAACAGATGAACATGTTATAATTAATGGTAAAAAGTTATACAGAATAATGGCATTAAAGGATTTTTTGGATATAAGTAAATTCGACAAAGGCGGATACATAGAGAAAGAATTCAACTTGAGCCAGTACAATAGTGCTTGGGTTTATGACAATGCTAAGGTTTATGACAATGCTAAGGTTTATGACAATGCTCGGGTCTGTGGCGATGCTCGGGTCTGTGGCGATGCTGAGGTTTATGGCGATGCTGAGGTTTATGGAAATGCTTGGGTTTATGGAAATGCTCGGGTCTGTGGCGATGCTCGGGTCTATGGCGATGCTGAGGTTTATGGCGATGCTCGGGTTTATGGCGATGCTGAGGTTTATGATAATGCTGAGATTTATGGAAATGCTCGGGTTTATGGAAATGCTCGGGTTTATGGCAATGCTCGGGTCTGTGGCGATGCTCGGGTTTATGGCAATGCTCGGGTTTATGGAAATGCTAAGGTTTATGACAATGCTGAGGTTTATGGCGATGCTAAGGTTTATGGCAATGCTAAGGTTTATGGCAATGCTCGGGTTTATGGCGATGCTGAGGTTTATGACAATGCTGAGGTTTATGGCGATGCTAAGGTTTATGGCAATGCTGAGGTTTATGGCAATGCAAGATTATTGTACGGCAAGGTAAGTATAGCAATTACAACGTTCAAGGAAAAAGAATATATAGCGAGTAGCATGGGTATATATCCGGTCG
>Ga0180438_10001454_pt1 | contig 42057 bp, 39 predicted proteins | sample SS_ome_12_FD_132455 | JGI IMG/M metagenome (GOLD analysis project Ga0180438, IMG submission 132455) | Hypersaline lake sediment archaeal communities from the Salton Sea, California, USA - SS_3_D_2 metaG | ecosystem: Environmental > Aquatic > Non-marine Saline and Alkaline > Hypersaline >...
GGACACGTCTCCGCTCGGGCCTCGCTGCGGCCTACTCCGCCGAAGTAGCGCTCGGCTACGAAGGCCGGGCTTGTGTCAGTCCCCATTTTCTTAGGAGAGCCAGGTTTGCGCGCCCGAACGGGTCACTTGAGAATCTTGATACGCAGGTCCTTGAACTGAACCTTCATAGGCGGTCCAGGGTGCATCTGCAGCGCTATGATGCCCTTGTGGCACGCCATCTTCTTGTCGCGGTCGTCGACCTCCGACATCAGCTTACCGTTGATGCGCAGTACGATACGGCTTCCCTTGGCGAGGATCTCGTAGTCGTTCCAGTCGTTCGGCTTAATGACCTTCTGCAGTTCGCTGCCGGGGGCGAACTCCTCTTCCTTGCGATTGCCGTCTTCTGCGATGACGGCACGGTTGCCCCGCATCACGACGCCGCCCCGATCGTGCTGAAAGAGACAGCCGGTCCACTGCGTGCCAGCTTCGATGTCGGCTTGATAACCCCATGTGTCGTATTCCGGGCGCCGTTTGCTGCGGAACTGCACGCCGGAGTTTCCGTCGATGATCTTGTATTTGAACCGCATGGCGAAATCGGCCGGTTCACCGCCTTTCCAATAGAGGTAATGGGCCTTGACGCAAGGTTTCTCCTTGGTACTCTGCGCTGTAATCGCCCCGTCTTCGACCCACCAACCGCCGGGCTTCCCTTCCCAACCGGCCAGATCCTTTCCATTGAACATCGACACGAACCCTTGCTCATCGGCCGCTGGTCCGGTCGAGCCGACGGCAAAGAGGGCAATCGCGACAGCTATGGCAAGTTGTCTTATCATGTTACTTTCCTCAGTTCTCTCCGAACACCGATTTACGCAGGCAACTCGTAGCCCTTCCGCCGGGGGCGCGATAGCATCGTGTTGGCTTCGTCGCAGTTGGTGAAACGCTCGGCCACCGGATCCCATTTGAGCGTCTCGCCGATCATGCCGACGTCACGGGCGATATTGACCAGGTAACAAATCGTCGAGCTTCGCTGTCCGTACTCGATGTCGGCCGTGCACCTCTCGCGAGTCTTGATGCACTCGATCCAGTTCTTGATATGCGGCTGATCCTCTGGCACGCGCAGCGGTCCAGGGTTATCTGGCAACTGAATTAGCTCCCTGGGAATGGCGGCGATCTTGTCGCGATTGATCTCGATCGTACCTTTTTCGCCGACGAAGATACAGCCGAGGCCCGGTCCCCAATCGCAGTCCAGCTCCAGTCGCAGCTCGGTACCGTTCGCGTATTTCATACGGACTTTCGCCCGCGGCCCCGCAGTCTTGCGGACCATGTCGTAATATGCAGAGCCGGTCTCCTCATCAGTGGGTTTTCGGTCATCGTACGTACCGGCGGGCCTGTAGCGGACCGGTTCCATAAGCTCGACCTCGACCGGCCCCGTTTCATCGGTTCCCAGCCCACGCTGGATTTGGTCGTAGCTGTGCGTTCCCCAACCGGTCACGCCATAGGATATTCCGCCGCCGTCGTAATCCCACCAACGCATCCACCCGCGATGCATATCCCGATGATACGGCCGCAACTCCGCCTGGTTCGTCCAGACATCCCACCAGTCGTCTCTGCCGCCGTCCGGCATTTTTTGGGCAGGTTTCGGCTCCCATGGAACAGAACTGACGAAATTGGGCGCCCGTACCTCCTTTACCCTGCCGAGAGCCCCGTTCTTCACCAGGTCGCTCGCCCAGTTGTTAAGCGGCATCGACCGCTGCTGCGTGCCGACCTGTGTGACACGCTTGTATTTCCGGGCGATGTCAACCATATCGCGGCCTTCGGCGATGGTCAGACACATCGGTTTTTCTATGTAAACATCCAGACCGGCCACCATGGCGTGACAGGTTACCCATGCACGGGCATGCGTGGTCGTCTCGACCATCACCGCATCGAGATTCTCCTTCTTCATCATCTCGTGCATGTCAAGATAACCGTTCACGTTCTGCCCCTTACCCACCCGTTCGAAAAACTCCTTGACACGTGGTCCGAAACAGTCGCACACGGCGACGATCTGCATCTCAGGGATACCCTTACACTCTTCCGCGAGATGTCGGCAGCGACCGCCAAGACCGATCATACCAACGTGAACCTTCTCATTTGGCGAGACCCTCGCCGGCGATGTGCGCGCCGTCTTCGTCTTCGTAGCGCAGCCGGCCGCTGCAACGACAGCCGTTGCCCCCAAAAATCCCCGACGGGTAGTCTTCTTGTCGGCGCTCATGTCATATCCCTCCTATGTCTCCCTTCAAAAGCCCTAAACGTGGACTCCCCTGCTGAACAGTGCCCCTCACCGCAATCGGAGACATACCAACGTCTCGACCAGCGGGGGTCACGTTGACTCCTCAAAACATCATGCGCATAGTATAAAGCAAAATCCCACATCTGGCAAGGTGTTCTTCCCCCTCAGACAGCGTGTCTCCTGCTGGAGAAAACACTTGCCCTCCAGCCTGAGAAGGAAATCCGAGAAGTGATCGGCAACAATGTCTCCAGGAGACGTAACGGGGCGCTTGGCAATGTGAGCACTGGATCACGTGTGTTTCAAAAAAAAGATGCTATGTCTTGGTCCGTCGGGTGACGTTCAACCAGAAGACCATCGCCCGGCGGCGGGCTGCCGACTCGAGCAAGTTTGCCGAAAACGGGATTGTCTGACGCACGCGGTGACCGGTCCTGCACCGTCACATGCCATCTTGGCAGTGTCTCAGTGTCTCAGATAGACCCGTGTGTGTCATGTTTCGTGAATGAGACAGGTACGTACTGTCGGACGCTCAAGAGCGCTTATCATTAAATACTTGGCAAGCAACGATATACGATGGCATCTATATTAATGTCGTCTCAACCCGTGGAAGGCAAATTGCACCGCGTGCTGTCTCACTAGAGCGACTTTATTGAGACACCTTGCTTCGGTCTGCCCCTACTCTTCTCGTTGACGCAAAAGCCTGTCGGTAATACGCTTATGATTCTTATGCCCGACCACAGTTTGGGTTCGGCACATTTCTCGCTCATAATACCAAGTGATGGTTGGAAGTATGCCTTGGTGAACCCGCTGTCGTCTTCTCGAGGGCGGAGGATAGGCCCGTGTTCGCACCAGCACGAGGCCAACAAAAAACCGTTACTTAGTATCAATGGTGGAAAAGCTATCAGGAAAACAAACGTCAACTGAAGAAGAAGCGTCACGGGTGAACGGCACCGACCGTTCGCGGAGGAGGATGGCGGCATGAAGAAGCTACTGCATATCGTGGCAGCACCACGAGGCGCAGATTCCAGAACACTGAAAGTCACGGATGCGTTTCTTGAGCGTTTCAAAGAGAGATACCCCGATTGCGAGATTGCCGAACTGAACCTTTTCACGGGGTCTCTGCCGTCACTCACTTTGGAAGTGATCGGCGGCAAATACGTCCTGCTGGGCGGCGGGGAACTTTCGGGTCGGTTTAAAGATGCATGGAGACAAGTTGAGCACCACATTGAGCGCTTTCTCAGCGCCGACGCCTACCTCATCAGCACGCCCATGTGGAACTTCAGCATACCGTTCGTTCTGAAGCATTACATAGACGTGATCATCCAGCCGAAATACCTTTTCCGATACACGGAAAAAGGGCCGGAAGGGTTGGTGAAGAACAAGAAGATGGTCGTCATCACGAGCCGCGGCGGTGACTACGGCCCGGATAGCCCTTTCAGGGAATATGATTTCCAGGAACCGTACCTGCGGACCATTTTCGGGTTTGTTGGCATCCAGGACATAACTTTTATAAATGCCCAACCCATGGACGCCATGGGGCCCGAGGTGGGAAAGCAAAAGGTTGAGGAGGCAAGAGTAGCTGCCAGAGAGGCCGCGGACAACTTCTGAATGGAAGAGGATATTCTCGGTAGTGACGTGGCACATGAGCACCGACGGCCCTCGCTTTATGCGGCAGTGATGTTCTTAAGGCTCTCGAGGGACGAGGCTAGGAGTCTTTAACAAAGACGAGGCATACGTCACCACGCCCAGTCTAGGACCGGCCCTTTTTTCCCAAGAAATCCTCACCAGTGCGGTTGGATCATTCTCCTCTTAAAAGCCGCCCCGTTCCGCTGAACGTCTAGGTTCAAGAATTCCTTGACAACTCGGGAAGCGCCGTGCGAGCATCTATCACATGCACGCACAGGTCATTGTCGGCCGCTGCGGCTGAGTTGGCATTCGAGGAAAACACTGCAAACGGGGAGGATTACCGTGAATCTACGTGTATTTGCGATCTCGATCGTGACAGTTTGCATGGTGTTCACCGTCTGTCACGACGTTTATGCTGGTGACGAACCGCTGAACGTCGGTTCGGGAAAACAGGTTTTCGCCGACCGAAGTCTTATCTCGAAAAGTCACGGCGTCTCGCTGCGAATGAACCCGCCGCGCAAGACCGGTGAACGGTGCGTCGTCGCGGACAAGCCCTGGGAAAGCCACCGGGTGTGCGCATACAACACCGTCATGGAAGACGGCGGCGTTTACAAGATGTGGTACGACGCAATAGCCGACGACGGGAGCAGATGGTTATGTTATGCGACCTCGAAAGACGGCATCCGCTGGGATAAACCGGCGCTGGGCATCGTGCCGTTCCAGGGTCGAACCGATACCAACATAGTGTTCCCGTTTGAGAAACGTAACCACGAGCCCAGCTGCGTGTTTGTCGACACGAACCCGGAATGCCGACCCGATGAGCGGTACAAAATGGTTTGCAGCTATGATGGACCAAGCGGCAAGGGCACGTACGTGTTCGCATCGAGCGACGGGCTGCATTGGTTGCCGATCAGCGACAAACCATCGTTCCGGTCGAGCGACACCGGGAACGTCGCGTTTTTCGACGGCCGGATTGGCCGGTACGTAGCGTACGTGCGGATGTGGGCTCCGATGCGCAAGGTCGGCAGGTGCGAGTTCGACAACCTCGCGGATTGGGGCAAGGAACGGCTCGTGTTCGGATACGACAAACAGGATCCGCCTGATCTGGACCTCTACACAAACGCAGCAGTGAAGTACCCGTTCGCCGACAACCTGTACCTTATGTTCCCGAGCGCCTATTTCCACTATCCGGAGCCGCCGAAAGGGAAGTACCGGAACGACGGCCCGCTGGACGTCCGGTTGGCGGTAAGCCGCGACGGCATCCGTTGGTCCTCCGTTGACAGAAGCCCGTTCGTACCGCTCGGCGTTGAGGGCCAGTTCGATGACAGCGCAATATATATGACGACGGGCATCATCCGAAAGGGTTCCGAGTTGTGGATGTATTACGGCGGGTACGATTTCACGCACGGCGCGTACAACGTATCTGAGGACAAGTATACGGGCGTTATATCGCGTGTCGTGCTGCGGTTGGACGGGTTCGTTTCGGCCGATGCGGCGTATTCGGGCGGAGAACTTGTGACCGTGCCGCTAGTATTCAGCGGGAAACGGCTGGAACTCAACGTCCAGACGAGCGTTGCGGGTTCCGTCAAGGTCGAGATGCTCGACCGCAATGGCAGGGCTGTTCGCGGTCGGAGCGCTGAGGATGCGGACATTATCAAAGGCAATTTCGTAGGGAAAACCGTTTCCTGGCAGGGCAATTCCGATCTGAGCGATCTTGCGGGCGAACCCGTGCGGCTCCGGTTCGTCATGCGGGATGCGAAATTGTACGCATTCCAATTCACGGAATGACGATCGCGCGAGACCCGCTATCGAGATAGCCGACCAGTAAGCTGAGACTCCTGAGATACAGTAATGTCTGGCTCACTCCGCAAGGCAGTGCGTGCAGGAGGGCAGCTCTTTCAAAGGTAGGAACGGCGCACGGTACGCGCACCTACTCACCGCACGCCAAGTCACCCTGTTTGCGGGTTACACTTTGGTCACGGATTGCCGCTCGATGAGCTTCGCCTCGATCTCCCGCGTCAACACGCCGCCCCTGTTATCGCGCTGAATGACCTCCAGCAACAGTTCGGCGGCCGCTCTGCCGAGTTTCTCCGGGAAGATCGACACGGTCGTGAGCGGCGGTCCCAACATCTCGCAGAAGTCGATCCCGTCGAATCCAATGACGCTGACATCGTCAGGTATGCGCAGGCCCAGTTCGTAGGCGGCGCGATACACACCCATCGCCGTGAGATCATTGAAACAGACCAGGGCGGTCGGCCGCGTCTCGGGGTCGGAGAGAATGCTCAGAGCCGCCTCATAGCCTCCTTCGGCGGTTCCCGGCGTTTCCACGGTCATCGCACCGCCAAAATCCAGTTCATGCTCTACCAGGCTCTCCATGAAACCCAGTTTGCGTTCCTTGGAGGCTCCCCACGGCGCTGAACCCGCAAGGTAGGTTACGCGGCGGTGTCCCATGTCGAACACGTAGTCCGGCGCCAGTCTCGCGGCGCGGCGGTTGTCGTAACAGACGGCGTGCGTTTCTACCCCTTCGATTCTCTCCACCGTCACCACCGGCGCCCCCGTCTCGAGTATGTCCTGGATATCCTCGACCGAACGGGCATGAGTCCCCTTTACGATTATCGAGCCGGCCGGTCGGTATGTTTTGATCGCCGAAAGCTGCTCCTGATACGTACCACTATGATGTCCGGCGCCGTGATAAAGCATATGATAGTCGTGGGACTCCAGGACAGCGTTTATCCCGTATATGATCTCCTTGTAGAACCGACGCCCGACGTCCGGTACGAACACCCCGATCATGCGCGACAGCTCGCTCACGAGCGATTTCGCAACCAGCCCCCGTTCGTAGTTGTGTTCGCGTATACACTCCAACACCTTCTGACGGGTCTTCTCTCGCACGCCGGGCTTCCCGTTCAGCACGGCTGAAACCGTCGAGCGCGAGACGCCGCACAGACGCGCTAGTTCCGTTATCGTCACCATTCTCTTTGTATCCTCCCCTCTGCGTGCCGACCTCGCGCCACGCTGGAGTCCCTGCAAAACCAACTGTTAGGCTCGTGTCCGTAGTAAGTACAAAACGTCCGAAATCCTACTTGTCCTCGACAAATGCAACCTCTATCGGCTGATAGTATACACCAAACCCGGCAAAATTGCAAGCACAAAATTCAGCCTAATTGCCCGTTCGCTTAATAGCCAAGAAATAGCGAATTTTTTACTTGACAAACGTCGAATTATATGTTAGGCTATCAGCAGTCAATTGGCTTCAAAGGCTGGGGGAACAAACAGGAGGAGGGTATTGTATGGACAGGACGCACTGGTAGAGAAAGCAGTTGCGTGACGCATGAACAGGGTTCGCTTGATAGGAGCAAGGGGGATAACGAGATGAGAAGGAAACGAAACGGATTTACGTTGATAGAGCTGCTGGTTGTGATCGCGATCATCGGCATACTGGCGGCTATACTGCTGCCGGCACTTGCCCGCGCGCGCGAGGCTGCGCGACGCGCATCGTGCGCGAACAACCTGAAGCAGTGGGGGCTGGTCTACAAGATGTACACCAACGAGTGGGACGGCAAGTTTCCGCCGATCCAGGCTGGTTACTGGCCCGATGCAACCGGCGTCCTACACGGAGACCTGGGCTTCGGGCCCGCGCTGCTCTCGGTCTACCCTGAGTACCTGGCCGATGTAAAGATACTGTTCTGCCCGTCGGACGCTTCGACTCCCCAGTACCTCGACATGCAATCAGACGAGGACGGGAGCTTGTGCTACGCCCCGGCCGTTCCGTGCACGCCGTATTGGTCGTGGCACGGTTCCGCCTGCCTGCGCGGTAACGACACCAGCTACATGTACACGGGGTGGTTGTTTGACGCGATCGAGGACACGGATAATCCGATTGATTGGCCGCCGACGACGGCACCCGCCCAGTTCGTGTACTGGATCGGTGCAATCTATACCGGGATGGGCGCCCCCGAACCTGGCTCACCCGGCATATTGGCGTTCGCAGACCAGGATGTGACCGTTCCCGATGGGAGTGGCAACGCTAATGGCAACACGATCTACCGGCTTCGCGAGGGGATCGAGCGATTCCTGATCACCGACATCAACAACCCCGCGGGGAGCGCCGTGGCGCAGAGCGAGGTATGGATAATGGCCGACGCGGTTGCGACCAGACCCAGCGCGTTCAGCCATGTCCCGGGCGGTTCAAATGTGCTGTACATGGACGGCCATATCGAGTTCGTCAAATATCCTGGCAAGGCGCCGGTCAACGCGGGTGTCGCGACAGTAGTGGGCGCCCTGGCGACAGACTTTTAAGACAGCCCTTAAGGTATACTCGCAAGCTGAGGTATCCAGCAGCTCAAAGCGTCGGGCGCGTTACTCAACCGGCACGCGCACGACTGAAACCGTTGAGCGTGACATGTGAACTCGGTTCGTCTGACAATAATGAGGAGGGTAAGAAAATGAGGAGCAAACGAAACGGATTTACGCTGATAGAGCTGCTGGTTGTGATCGCGATCATCGGCATACTGGCGGCTATACTGCTGCCGGCACTTGCCCGTGCGCGCGAGGCTGCGCGACGCGCATCGTGCGCGAACAACCTCAGACAGTTGGGACTCGCACTGAAGATGTACGCCAACGAATGGAACGGCAAGTTCCCGAGCCGCGCTTTCTGGGAGCTTGGAGCGTACGACTGCTCTTTAGGAGATAACGCCGCTATCCGGGCCGGCGGGCAGAGCGGGTATGCGTGGGGCAACATGCCGGGCCTGCGTTGGCAGGACATCTATCCGGAGTACATGAGCGACGTGAATGTCTTTCGCTGCCCGTCGGATGCCGATGATTTCAGCCTGAGGAACCCCGCATCCGGCGAATCCATGATCGACATCCCCTGCATCGACCCATGGTTGCACCTTGGGTCAATGCTTACGGGCGATAGCTATGCCTATTTGGGGTTCATGTTCGACAAAGCCGGCGTCGAGGACATACCCCTTTCAGATTTTCTGACCGCACAACAGATACAAGAGTGGGGCTTCAACGCCACGGACAGGACGCCCTCGCAAGTGCTTTATGGCATGTGGGCGCTAAACAGACAGGCTGTGAATGCGATCACTGATCCGAGCGTCGGGGCCGCTGCTGCCGCGGGTGATTTCAAGCGAGCGAATGCGATCGGCCGCGGCCTGGTGGATGGCGATCTTCCACTGGTGCCGGATATTAACGTTGGCACTACTAGCCCGGTGGTCGGCACGGTATACCGTCTGAGAGAAGGCATCGAGCGTTTCGTGATCACAGACATAAACAACCCCGCCGGAAGCGCCGCGGCTCAGAGTGAGATCTTCATGATGTTTGACGTGTTCACGACCAGGGTAGGCGCCTTTAACCACGTGCCGGGCGGCGCGAACGTGCTGTACATGGACGGCCATGTCGAGTTCGTGAAATATCCCGGACCGGCTCCAATATCGGTTGGAATGGCGGTCGCAATGAGATCCAACACCTGACCCCCGGACTGTTGGCGTAGCTGTTACTCTGGCAGGTTCATGTGGCGTCCGTCATCTGTCGACGGACGCCAAGAATCCGATGTCGTCTTGCTGGCCGGAGGCCGGAAGATGAATCAGGACACGCTCAAGAACCGCACATTTAGCCGGAGATCACGCCCCAACGTGCCGCCAAGCGCGATATACAGATAGCTGTTGACTCCGCATCGCGCATACTGTATGTTTCCCACGAGGGTGAGACAGGAACCGTACTCAGATGGCAGAGTTGTGAGATGAGGAGTAAGAGAAAATGCGTCGACCAGCTATAATCTTGGGATTCGTTCTCGCCGCAGCATTCATTGCCGCCCAACCTGTTGTGGCAGCGCCGGATGGGTACTCAGGCGGGCTGCTGGCGGACCTGCCGCATCTGAAAGAGTTCAGCGCGGCGCGCGAGTCGAGTTTTGACCCGACCGGCGGCAACGCGGACGGCCGCCACGACTGGCCGATGCAACCCGGCGACACCCGGACCATGGCGGACATCCAGGGCGCCGGGGCTATCACCCACATATGGATAACCATCGCATCCAAGGATGAAGGGCACCTGAAAAACCTAGTATTGCGGATGTACTGGGACGGTGAGAAGACCCCCTCAGTCGAAGCGCCGATCGGCGACTTCTTCGGCCTGGGCCATGCGAAGTACTATCAGTACAGCAGCCTGCCGATTCAGATCGGCGTCGACAAAGGGCTGAACTGTTTCTGGCGTATGCCCTTCAGCGACGGCGCTAAAATCACGGTAACCAACGAAGGCCCGATTCCCTGCATTGCGTTCTACTACTACATCGACTATCAGCAGTACGAAAGTCTGCCCGAGGACGCCGGGCGATTCCATGCTCAGTATCGCCAGGCGTACCCGTGCCCGCCGGGCGAGAACTACGTGTTCCTCGAAGCCGACGGCCGCGGGCACTATGTGGGGTGCAACCTCTCGATCCACAACCGTGCCGGCGGCTGGTGGGGCGAAGGCGACGACATGATCTACATCGACGGAGAGGAGAAACCGCGGCTCCACGGGACCGGTTCCGAGGATTACTTCTGCGGCGCGTGGGCCTATGGCGAAACGTTCAGCCAGCTCTTCAGCAACCTGTATTTCGGTTGTCCTCTTAATGACGGCAGCCATTCCCAAAACGCGTTATGGAATGTATACCGCTATCACATCGAAGACCCAATCCCGTTTAAGAAATCGATTAGGGTCACCATCGAGCACGGCCACGCCAACACCCGCAAGGACGATTTCTCGTCGGTAGCCTACTGGTACCAGACTGAGCCGCACGCTGCGTTCCCTCCGTTGCCGAAACCGGAAGACCGGTTGCCATCTGAAGCCACGGTGTACACGGAGAACTGGGCGTATGAGGCCGAGGATCTGGCTCCGGCGTTCCGGAACGAGCAGGTGGTCGCCCAACCGACGAAGGCTTTCGGCAACTTCTGGAGCCACGGCAGCCACCTGTTGCTCCAGGCGGATGGTCCGGCGGTCTACAAGGCGAGGCTGCCGACCCCTACCGGCGATGCCGGCGACTACGCCCTCGAAGTATGGTACACGGCCGGGCCGAATTACGGCCGGTGCGAGCTGTGGTTCAACGGAAAGATGGCCGCCAAATGGGACGGGTTCAATGCGGAAGGCGTTGTCCGCAAGAAAGTCGAGAAGCCGGGATTGATCAGTATCAAGCCGGGCGGGAGTGTACTTGAACTGCGTGTGACGGGCAAAGACGACGCCTCGGCAGGGTTTTTGGCTGGATTCGACTGTTTTCGCGTAGCACCCCGGTAGTTTTCGTTACTAACACGCAACCTACGCGGGCGTTATTCTCAATGCACCGCGGGATATCCGTGCCAGCACGGCAGAACGCAAGCGCGCCAAACCGGATCGAGGAGGAACGAAACATGCGAATTGCAGTGATCCTTTGCCTGTGCGTCGGCCTTTCTTGTGTTTCCTACGCGGCGTCTATCACGACAGGAAGCTTGATCGACGAAATGGTCGACATGCATCGTTTGACCCGTTTCCCAAAGCCGGCGTACAAGACGGTCCAGTTCTCGTCGTATGACCGCCGGAGCTCGGTACCCGAAGGCAAAGAATGGTTTGCGAATTCCGACGGGTTTGGCAACGAACAGATACCGAACTTCGAGGCCGTCATTAAGGCGCCCGAAGGGGATGTTCCCGGTGAGTACCTTATGTGCGATGTGCGCGGTCCCGGCGCGATTGTGCGTCTATGGACTGCCCGAATAGCCGGGACGCTCCGTGTCTATCTCGACGACGCAGATACGCCCTTGTACAACGGCCCGGCCGAAGAGTTTTCTCTCCATCCGTACAACCGATTCTTACAGGGGACCGACCTGACTCCCGAGTTCCTCACGGGCACAATCCACCAGCGCAATGCGTCGTACGCGCCCATACCGTTTGCCAAACGCTGCCGGGTGGTGTGGGTTGGCAACCACAAAGAGACGCACTTCTACGAGATTCAAATGCGAACGTATACTGAGGAAGCGGAAGTAGTCACTTTTTCGCCGCACGATGTGGAAACCAATTCGGAGCGTATACGCCGCGTGGCATCCATCCTTGCGAACGTGGACAGGGAATGGACGTACCGCTCCAAGGAAACTCCCGTGCCGATTTCCGTGAAGGTCGCGCCCCATGCCGTGGAGGAAGGTTTGAAACTCAATATGCCCGGCGCGCTGGAGAATCTTGTTCTGAAGGTGGACGCTCCGGACGTGGAACGCGCCCTCCGGCAGACCATTCTCCATGTCGAGTGCGACAAGTTCCCTTGGGCCCAGGTCCAGTGCCCGCTGGGAGATTTTTTTGGTGCCGGTCCCGGCGTCAACCCGTACACGTCAGTTCCATTTACGGTTGCGCCGGACGGAACGATGACCTGCCGCTACGTCATGCCGTACGAGGCGTCCCTGCGGATCTTCTTTGAGAATCGGGGAGACCAGGAGGTGGTCATATCGGGTTCTGCACTTCCGATGGACTATGCGTGGGACGGCGAACGTTCAATGCACTTCCGAGCCCGATGGCGCGTTGATCATGGTCTGGTTGCTTCCGGACGGGCACGAATGGGCGTTCAGGACCTTCCGTTTCTCGTCGCGCGCGGGCGGGGAGTATATGTGGGGACAGCCGTCATGCTGCTCAATCCCAATCCCGTGCCCACTTCCTGGGGAAACTGGTGGGGTGAAGGGGACGAGAAGATCTTCGTGGACGATGACGTGCGGCCATCCATTTTCGGCACGGGCTCGGAGGACTATTTCAACTACGCATGGTCGGCCAATGACCTTTTCGCTTTTCCTTACTGCGGACAACCTCGTAACGATGGACCGGCCAACCGCGGCTTCGTCGTCAACTACCGCTGGCACGTCCTGGACCCTCTTCCCTTCTCGCAGAACATGGCGTTCTATATGGAACTCTTCTCTCATGAACGTACCGAAGGGTTCTCCTACGGCCGTATAAGCTATTGCTACGGCCGACCCGGCTTGATCGACGACAATGTCCCACTGACAAACGAGGACTTGCGCATTCCCGAACTGCCGGCCAGTTGGGAACCCGCATCCCGCTTCGGCGCACGCAAGTTCGTATTTCGTGCGTGCGAGGATCTGGCCGCATCGAGGACATCCACACGCCTGGAGGCAGGCGGTCTGTGGCAAGGAGGCCGCGTACTCGTCTGGACACCCGCCAAGGTCGGCGACAAATTGGAGTTGTCATTCACGGTAACCGAAGAGGGCGACTATGGGTTGCTGCTGGCCTGTATGTTCCGCCCTGACGGCGGCGCGTTCCGTGCCACGGTGGACAGGAATGACGTGTCGTTTAATGGCGAAGAATCCGTCAATCTCGCGACACCCCACCATGTTCAATCGCGGGTTGTGGGGGCGCAACTGCGGGAAATGCGCGCGGGCAGGCACGAAATGACGTTGACCGCGCTGAAAGCGGGCAAACCGATCGGACTCGATTTCCTCGGCTTCCGCAAGAACTGATACGCGAAGTGCGAATGTCAGGCGAGATGACGCGCTGTTAGCGCGCGGCCCGCTTTGGCGTCGAGTCCAGCATTTCTTACTGTCCAGACTTGCATTTAGTCTGACAGAACGGTATGATCGTCATGTTAAATGAAGCGCTTCTGTTGCCTTTCACATAGTGGACTCCTACACGATGAGAGACTCACTGAAAACAGGGTTCAGTTTCGGTTTAACATCCGGGATAATAACGACGCTCGGGCTGATGGTTGGACTACATTCCGGTACCCACTCAAAACTTGCGGTGATCGGGGGTGTCTTGACGGTAGCGATAGCCGATGCGTTCTCGGACGCGTTGGGCATTCACGTTTCCGAAGAGTCCGAGAACAAACATACGCCAAACCAAATATGGGCGTCGACTGTTTCCACCTTCTTCGCCAAGTTCGTGTTCGGCTCGACGTTTCTTATTCCGGTGGTACTCTTCGAACTTTCGACGGCGGTCATAGTAAGTGCAATCTGGGGGCTATCCGTGCTGTGCATTTTCTCCTACGTTATCGCCAGAGGACAGAGAGTGGCGCCGTGGAAGATCGTTGCCGAACATTTAACTATCGCCCTGGTAGTCATCGCCCTAACCCATTATCTGGGCCACTGGATATCATCGATATTCGGTTAGCCTTGGGCAGCGCTAAGTATAGCACCCTTCAGATTACCGCGAAAATGTATCTCAGCGATAAGTAGATGCCGACACAGATGAAAACGACACCGGTCGCGCGGCGGGCCCACAGTTCCACCTGCGTCAACCTGTTGAACGCCTTCCCCAACGATTGCGCACCCACCGCGACAAGCATCGCGAACACAACAACAGGTACCGCTGTCCCCAAACCATAGAGCGACGGGAAAAGTACCTTGGAGCCATGTTTGATCGACAGCGGGATCAGGCTTCCGAAAAAGAGCGCGGCGGAGATCGGGCAGAACGATAAGGCGAACACGACGCCCATCAGGCACGCGCTCAACATACCGCCCTTTTCGGCACGTTCCTTCATCTTCTCGCTGACGCCCACACCGGGTATATTCACTGTAATCAGTTCCAGCAGGAACATTCCGGCAAGTATCAGGATCGGACCCAACAGCTTGTTCATGTACTTCTGGAGGAAGTTCGATACCTGAGGGATCGAAAGCAGACCGGTGATCAGCACAACGGCGAGCGCTAAGTAGGCGAAAACCCGACCCGCCGTGTAGAGCAGACCGGACAGGACTACCTGCCGGGTCTGACCTACACGTTTACCGATAAACGATATCGCCACAATGTTGGTGGCCAGAGGACACGGGCTGACCGAGGTCAAAACGCCCAGCCACAGCGCCCCTACCGCCGCTAACGCTGCCGACTCCATCACTTCTCCTGCAGGTATTCCGTCACCCCGTCCTGAACGTACCGGACGAACGCCTCTTTCGACCCAACCAAGTCCCAAATCCTGTCCAGGTTACTCCATCGAACCTGCTCATCGCCCTTCATCTCAACGAGCACTAGCGATTTCGTGTAAAGCCGGTAGTCTTCGACATAATGTGCGTTGCCGGGCTCGTCGACGTTGACGATCCTGAACTTCAAACGCCCACCTTCAAGCTCGTTCTGAAATCCGGTCTTAACCACCTCTCTCGAATAGCTTTCGAACTTCATACACGTAGGACAACGTGCGTTGCCGTGGAAGTAATAGAGGATGACTTTATGCGGAGAGACGTCCGCCGCAGATGATGTTTCTTCCGCCGCCGGTACTTCGGCGACAGCCTGTTCCAACGGCGTGTCCTTCGTTGTCTCTTTGACGATCGCGAAGACAACACTGGCCGTGACGAAACCAAGTAGCACTGCAACGATGATGCGCTTAGACTTCATGATTCTCTCTCCTTCTTTTCTATTCCTTCCATTCGCTGCTTCTCACTGACTCTCTTCTTGATCCAATCCATCCGAGCTTGAAGATTCTCCATTTGTTCCCGCTCTTCTTCGTTCTTAGGTTCCTTCTCTGGATGTGTGACCCGCCACGTGATCTTTCCGGAAAGAGGGGCTGCCGGATAGGCCCCGATGTCGCACAGCCCGTGCCCTCTGAAAAGCACCGGTTCTTCCTGATAACATGCGCTAACCACCTCCCGAACAAGGTCGGGCGTACCCTCATTGATACAATTTATCAGGATGATCTGCTCCCTGAACCGGTCAACGAAATGAGGCTGGATGTTGAACAAGTACGGGGTGGGAGCCGTTGCACCGATGATCCTCTTCCGGTCGTCCATACCGTTCTCAATGAGTGCAGCAAGCGCCTCGCCGGTCATATGACCCGCTGACTCCGGGCCACACAGCAGAATATAGCGGATGTTCGGGTTCGCGACGATGTTGCAGATGATCTTCTCGATACCGATATTCTCCGTCTGCAGCGTGCCCGCCAGCGCCGCACCCGACTCGACTGCTGCGCGAACCAGCGCCTCGAGTTCCGTCGGGGTCTCTTCACGTCTTCGGTTTAGCAGCACCACGACGGCAACAGGTGAATAATCGTTCCCACGAAGGTAACATCCTTCCTCAGGAGGATACTCCGGTGAGGGTGTGACTTTTGCCATTTCGGTCATGACTCGGTCTCCCTCCTAAACCAGTGCGTGGTCCGCAGGCAGATCTTCACCAACATGAGCATCACCGGCACCTCTATAAGGACGCCGACCACCGTGGCTAGCGCCGCGCCGGAAGAAAGACCGAAAAGCAACGTGGCCGTAGCTATCGCGACCTCGAAATGGTTTGACGCACCTATCATAGCGGACGGAGCCGCGTCCTCGTATGTAAGTTTCAACAGCCTCGCCAATCCGTAAGTAATCCAGAAGATAAGGTTAGTCTGAATAAACAGCGGGATCGCTATCCAGAGAATGGTGAGTGGTTGAGTGAGGATTATCTCGCCCTTGAAGGAGAACAGAAGGACCAGTGTGATCAACAGCGCGCATATGGATACCGGGGTCAAAAGGTGAAGGAACTTCTCCTTGAACCAGTCCTCGCCTCTGGCTCGTATGATCCATTCTCGGGACAAGTACCCCGCGACGAGGGGCAGAGCTACGTAAATGCTGATCGAAAGCAGCAGCGCCTGCCACGGTACCGGCAGCCTCCCAACACCAAGAAGAAACCCGCCCAGAGGACCATACAGGAAAAGCATCGTCAGCGAGTTGATGGCCACCATCACGAGCGTGTGACCGTCGTTGCCTCTTGCAAGATAACCCCAAACGAGCACCATCGCCGTACACGGGGCGATGCCAAGCAGTATGCACCCTGCAAGGTAGCTCCGCCACAGCGGCACCTCCAACATCTTGCGTCCCTCATGCATCACGACCTTGCCCGCACCGTGTGTTGCGCCGACGATCCAGTCGGCCCCCGGCGGCAACTTGACGTGATCTATCGCCTCGGGTCCGATGAACTTCAGGAAAAGCGTTCCGAGAAAGAAAATGGCGATCGCGTACATCGTGAACGGTTTGATCGCCCAGTTCGCGAACAACGTTAGCGCCACAGGTTTGGGTGTCCTACCGGCGCTCACGACCTCCGCGAAGTCTATTTTCACCATGATCGGGTACATCATGAAAAACAGGCATACCGCGATAGGAATCGATACGACCGGGGCTTCGCCCACGTAAATTGCCAGTCCGTCCAGAAACTTCGCTATTTCCGGCGCTAAACGTCCCAGTATAATTCCCGCACCGATGCACAGAATCACCCAGACACTCAGGTACTTCTCGAAAATGGTCAGACCACGTGTCTCCTTGGAGGTAGTTTTCTCCGATACCATAGCTCACTTTCCTTTCTCATGTTCCGTCAGCGCGTCGGGCAACCGTTCCACAAACGCACGAATCTCGTCCCGAACGCGTCGGTAATGGTTTAACGCTTCCTCTTCGGTTTTCGCGTTTCTGGCCAGCTCGGGCGGGTCATCGAACCCGACATGTACCATCGTGGTCTTGCCGGGGAACACGGGACAAGTCTGCTGAGCATGACCGCACAGGGTTACGACATAGTCAAACTCCTCATCCTCGAACTCGGTCACGGACTTCGATCGCTGCCCGGAGATGTCCACTCCCGCCTCGCCCATCACCTTCACAGCGTTCGGGTTCAATGCGCGAGGATCTATCCCAGCCGAATATGGCTCGATCACATCGCCCTTCAGGTGCCGAGCCCACCCTTCGGCCATCTGACTGCGGCATGAATTGCCGGTGCAGAGAAACAGGATTCTCAATCGGTTCGTCATAGCATCACTCTCCTGAACGGTCGCGACGCTGAAAGAGCCAACGGAACGACCGTTATTTCAGCTTCCCAGCTTCTCGGAGCGCGTCTTTGACCTTCGCCCAGGCCTTTTCGCGCTTGTACACTGCGCGCAACTCGCTAATCGGCGGAAACGTTATCGCTTCGCCACGGCACAGGTTCATGCAGGTGGTGCATCCGGGGATACACTCGTTCGGGCGCACTACCTTCGGTTTTCCGTCCTCCCACGCAAAGACGCCTCTTCCACAATTCATGCATATTCCGCAGGACACGCACTTTTCCGGGTCAATCGTCGGATGCCACTTCACGCATTCTCTCGGTACTCCGACAAGCCAGAGCATTCTGCTCACCTCCGTGTTTCCCCTCGCGGCTGTGAAAGGCCGAAAACCCACAAGCCGCAAGCAGGCGTCAGGTTCCAACCGGCTTTGCCGGTTCGTTCGGTGCTCTCCCAACGTGTAAACAAGTCCAGGCCAAGACGCCTGTTACCCCATACGTGATCGCCACCAACGCAGAATCAAATGCTGTGTAGGAGAACTGGGTTAGAGTTTCCAAACGCTCAGGCTGCGCAAGCATAAGGATGCCTGCACCGCAAACCAGCACAGACGCAACTGTAAGCCACAGTCCCATTATCAAACGGATCGCAGCGCGCGCACCACTGTTTCTCCACCACCATCCGGCAGTTACAATACCCCAGGATAATAACGGTACAGCGACGAGAAAGTGGTGAGCGTCAAGCCATTGAGGCGGGGGCAACATATACGAGCGAAGCGCTGGTTCGCGCGCCAAGTAGACTGCTGCGACGGCCGCCGCCAGGGTTGCTAATACGGGTAGAAGGGGGAAAACCCAGCGCATCTCGTCGAGTCGAAACCAGCGGATGATTCCGGCGGCCGCGACGGCGAGTAACATCAGCAGGCAAAGTCCCAGCCCGAAATACAGAGCCCTTTTTACCCACGTTTCCCGGAAGCTACCGAGCCACACCATCGTTCGATTCAGACCCAGAACCGAATACTGGGGTTCCGCGACAGGCTTGCCCGCACCATCAAAGGGATACTTCAGCACTGGCGCGAATAACACCGGCGATCCCGTAAAGTGACAGTCGAGACACCCGTTTCTCGCTCCCAGTGCGGCTTTAGCAGGGAAAACGTCGTGAGAGTATTTATGGACATTGCCATACGGGGAAGCCTCGAAGTCGTGCTTTGGAAGCTGGCGGTAGTCCGCACCGGAGCTGTACACCCTGTCATTGTATACCCACACGACTCGTCTGCTGTCGAGCGGGTAGCCCGTCTCTCTCAGGTAGGCTGTGCCGGTCCGGATGAGCGCGTCAATCTCCTCCGGCCGGTTCACCTCGATGACGCCGTCGCCGTTATCGTCTGTGATCTTACTCAGTTCGCTCCATCGTGTCGGGTCTTCCAGATGTTGGGACCACATCGTGTATATGTCACCCATTTTCGGCTGCGTTAGGCCCGGTTTTCCGTCGATTTCTATACCCGGCCACGCGGTATGAACGCGGTTCACCGGATATATCTTCCCTTTATATCGCGCGAGAACGGGTCGGTACCGGTCGGTCGGTTTGTCGTCGTATCCCATCATCTCCAACTCGCCATAATGGTTCCAGTATTCCGCGTCGGGACCATAGAAAGTCCAGAGATGTTTGCCGGCCGTCGGTATTTTCGCACCCGGATTGAACACGTCGCTCGCCTGCACCAGGGCGGCCTTAACGGCGCGTTCCGGAATATGGCAGGTTTGGCAGGAGATCTTTTCCAGATGCAGGGGCGGCAGCCAATCGTGTCGCGCCACCGGCGCGTTAAGATATCCGGTCAGATGACAGTACGTACAGTCTCGATGCGTGTTGTCGAGGTCTTCCCGCACGTACCCACCGGGATCGTCCCCTTTGCCCAACTGGTGCAGTTCTTTGCCCTTAATCCGCACGTCGTCGGCATGGCTCCCGCTAGGATGACAATCCACACATTTTAGTCCCGCCGCCACGTGAACGTCAGTTCGGTCGCGAAAATTCGCGCCGCGCTTTTTCCACCCCGGCTTCGCATGGCACGCGAGACACGAATTGTCACGCGGTTCGCGGACGATGTGGGGCGAGGCGGTGCCGTCTTCGTTGAAGCGCGAGCTGTCATATCTGGCAGTAACGTGGTTGCCGGATGCCGTCGAGCCAACCACTTTCCCAAAGCCGGCACCTGCGGTTGCAGCCCACCGGAGGTTCAGTTCATCCAATTGCTTTCCTCGAGCAGAAAAATCATATTCCGGCATGTGGCATATCATACAGTCCGCTTCGAGGACGCCGGTTTCAGACCAGCGCGCCTTGTAATAGTCGCCGTCGAGGTTGTTGTCGCCGCCCGGCGCGAACCCGCTTGCCGGGTCGCTCATCCACCTGTCGTACCGTTTGCCGTCCCTGTCAAACTCCATCGGCCCGCCACCCGGATGGCACGCAGCGCATCCCGCCGTTATGAAGCTGAATGATGTCATGTCCATGGTACGCGCGGTGCTATTACGCTTCGGCGACAGATATCGGTACAGGGGCCCAGGCGAACACCACGCACCGCCGTAATTGCCCGGCGTAGAAACCCACTGGCATCGCTCGGCGAGCTCGGCAGGTAGCGACTCGTCCGCCCCCTGCTGAAAATGGTACCCCTCGGTGATCTTACCGTAATCGTGACATTTGCCGCAGGTCTGTTTTGGTGAGTAAGGCTTATCGGCGTTGATGCCATGCACTGGATCGATCAGGTTTCCATCCTCATCGTACAAATGGAACGGCGGACACGCTCCTAAACCAGTCCGGTTCTCCCGCGCCTCGCTTGCAACCGATGCTGCTCCTTCTGCAAGCGCGGTGTTGGGTAACCATACGTGACCGGCCAGCCGTCCTACGATCAACACTCCGATCGAAGCGGCGCGTACGCCTGCAAACCTGCTCATTTGGCTTTCTCCTGGGTGGCTGCATCTTCTGCCACGGGTGCGCAGCCGAGCACCACCGGTATCAGTCACAATGACCGACTACCAAGTAATCATCAGCGGACGAGCGTTCTCGTCTCTGCATCTGCTCTATCGTCAACTACCCGCACGGTCAGATCGCCTGCGGGGAATCCTTTGAACCCGGCGTTGCCCTCGCCTGCAACTGTTATGACATCACCGTGACGCGTTCCGGGCGGTAGAACGACCGCTACCGTGCTCTCATACTTTCTTCTGGCGGTCCCCCGGCAATCCGGACAAGATGCGCTCTTAATCTCGCCGGTTCCGCTGCACATTCTGCACGGTTCTCTGCGGTTCACGTGCAACGCCACAGTGGTGCCTTCCATAAGTTCCTTCTCAGAGACGCGGACGAGCATCCGGATCGGCAGTCCCTTGCCCAGCATGTCGCGATGCGCCTGCATGAAGTTCATGAAGGACTCCTTGATCGGATCCGCCGACACGGTACGGTACAGGTCATAGTAGAAGCGGGTGTCGCGATTGCGCGCGCCAACCGTCCTGCCGACCAGCACACCGGCATCGTACGCCCGCCTGGACTGTTCATCGGACAGAACCGCATACGCTTCGCCGATCTTCTTGAACATCTCCTCCGCGACGTCCTCGTTGCCGGGGTTCTTGTCAGGATGCCACTCGTGCGCGAGACGAAGATACGCTTTCCGTATCTCGGCGTTCGTGGCGTCACGAGACACGTTCAGTATTCAGTATACTGTAATAATCCTTCATTGCCGCCATGTGTTCCGCAGATCTCAGGGAGAAAGTTTGCCAGCAACTTGCGCGACACGACGACCGAGGTTCTTGGCTGTGCTGACACCGAATTCATCTTCAGCAATCGAGTCGTTCCGGTTCCAGAGCGTGGCTCCAATCCTTGCCGACGGCTGTCCATCGCCGACGACAATCATGTCCTGACACATCAAGGCCGCCTGAATCGAGCGAACCGTCAGTTCCTGTCCGCCGTTTCTTGCGCTACCAACCGCAAGGACGCCCGCAACCTTGTTGCTTAGCGTAAACCCGGCCTTCCTGAACGCGATGCATCGGTCCAAGAACGCTTTGCACAACGCACTCATGTTCGCGAAATAGACGGGCGAGCCGACGATGATACCGACCACAGCGGGGCCTCCCAGCTTTTCCGCCAGCGTGGGGAAGTCATCCTTGTCGCCCGGCTTCAGTGGCACGCCCGCCGCTAAGTACCCGGGGATGCTCAAATCGGCCAGGTCGATCACTTCAACCTGCAAGCTTGAATCTTGTTCCTTGGCGGCATCCAAGCACAACTGCACTGCCGCAGTCGTGGTCCTACCCTTGCGCGGACTGCAGCTGATTCCAACGATCTTTCGCTTTGCAGCTACCTCTTGCGCTGAAGCGCTTGAGCCCATCGCGCCAAGAGCAACCGCCGCGCCAGCCGCACCAATGAGTTTTCTGCGATCCATTTTCTCTGCCATTGTTCTGCTCCCTTCCTTTGAATCGTCTCCAGACCCTTTATGCCGAGGTTTGCTACGCCAGTAGGTGCACGGCCTTCTCAGCGGTCAGGGCGATTCGCTCCTCGGTCGGCAAGGAGTTCCCCTTTTCCATTCCCAGGTCGGCAAGACGGAGATGGCGGAAGTTTCTGAAGCCAGCCTGCTCCAAACACTGCTTGGCACAATCGAGATTGCACCCATCGATGGCCAGGATCGCCGCGGCGGACTCGGTGGTTTTCATGATCCCGCTTACGCGGCCGCCAATGCCGGCCAGGCAAAACATCTTGCCGACACCCTCCTTGGTGAGCTTGCGGGCCGCCTGATCGGCGATTGCTCCAACGTCCGCCGCACCCGAGCAGGCAAAAACCAGTCTCGGTGCCGCATTGCATGCGCATGTTTCATCAGCTACCATGTCACTGTCCTCCTTCTGTTCCTCGCGCCCCAGATAATTCTCCGTTGTTTTCCGCAAGGGAGCCCGCGGGGTCTTTATGCCCATCGAGATGCGACTTCAGCCGACTTTCCTGGGAGCGCACGAGTTTCCCGTAGACGGCCTTCTTTACGAACAAGTATGCACCTTTCTGGTCGGCATCTGTTATGATCCGCTCGAGCTCGAGCACTTCTTCGGGGTCCAGCGTCACAATTTTTTTGGCTATCTCCAACATTTTCGGCCACGCCTCAATTTCCCGGAGATAAGTCTCTGGGTCTTAGCTACCAAATGTACCGGCTCGCCCGGATCTCCTTGACGAGCGCTTTTCGTGCCACCACCTCAATGTCCGATAAGTGTTTCCTCGGCACTGTCAATTACCTCCTCGATTATGCCAATGATGAGATCGCCAGCAGGAAAACCTTTGAAGCCCGCGTTCCCTTCTCCCCTTAGAGTGAGCACCGCGCCGTGCCGCGTTCCGGGCGGTATGACTACTGCCACGGTGCTCTCATACTTTTTTCTCGCGGTTCCTCGGCAATCCGGACAAGACGCGACCTTGATCTCGCCGGTTCCGCGGCACATCCTGCACTGTTCTCGGCGGTTCACGCGTAGCTCCAGCGTGGTGCCGTTCATGAGTTCCTCCTCGGGCACGCGGACGAGCATCCGGATCGGCAGTCCTTTGCCCAACATGTCGCGGTGCGTCTGGACGAAATCCATGAAACGCTCTTTCCCGACATCCGCGGATACGCTCCGGTACAGCTCCCGGTAGAAGGCCATGTCGGGTGGGTGCCCATGCAGGGGCCGAGCGTCGCGGAGTCCGGCATCGTACTCAAGCTTCGCCCGTTCGTCTGTAAGCACGGTGTACGCTTCGCCGATCTCCTTGAATACTTCCTCAGCGACCGTCTCGTTGCCGGGATTCTTGTCCGGATGCCACTCGTGCGCGAGACGAAGATAGGCTTTTCGTATCTCGGCGCTCGTAACACCGCGCGAGATTCCAAGCACTCTGTAATAGTCTTTTGTCCGAGCCATAAACCGCCCTGTCACCCTAAACAGTCTGCGAGATAGCTAACGATTTCCAGGGGAGACGGGACTTTGCCAACCGACTTGACTTCGCCGTCGATCACCAGTGCCGGCGTCATCATAACGCCGCGCTTCGTCATCTCCTGAATGTCCGTGACCTTGATTACCTCGGCATCCACGCCGAGTTCCTGGACCGCCTGCTCAGCGTTCTCCGCGAGCTTCTTGCATTTCGGACAACCCGGACCCAGAATCTCCACCTTCATGATGTTGCACCTCCGCTACTGTTACAGGTAGGGCGGGCGGCTCGCCCGCCAGCTTTGGGGGCACGGGTCGCCGCGGCGACCGCCCCCGCGAAATCACGTCGAAATCAACCCAAACAGCACACCACTAATCGTCGCCATTAGAACGACAAGAGCGATGAAAACCAGTGTCTTCCTGTTCCCGAGCACGCTGCGAATCACGAGCATATTCGGCAGCGACAAGGCAGGTCCCGCCAGAAGCAGCGCCAAAGCCGGACCCGCGGCCATACCCAACTTCATGAGCGCCTGAGTCAACGGCACCTCGGTCAACGTGGCAAAGTAGAATAGGGCGCCCACGACCGACGCAACAAAGTTGGAGGAAAGACCGTTGTCGCCGACAAGTGCCGCCACCTGTTTTTCAGGGATAAGCGCCGATATGAATCCGACTATGAACACACCGCCGAAAAGCAGCGGCACCAGCAGCTTCGCAAAACCCCACGTCGCGCTCATCCATTCTTTGAACTCTTCCCGCGAGAACCACGCAATCGTCATCGCTGCCACCGCAATGAACATTGCCGCCGCCAGATACCAACGGATGTTGTAAACGCGCAGCGTGAGACTCGGCACCGGCTCGACTTTTACAAGCTCGGATCTATCGTATGTTACCGTCTCTCCCGTAGATTCCCATTCGTCATCATAGACCTGGAGCGTGACCGTCTGTGCGGTTTGATAGCGGACATTGGCTTTGATCACCGTCCCGTCCCGCAGGCTAACGGTGGCGTCTCCCGGATTGTACCAGTCGCTGAAAACCAGGAGCAACACCATGCATACAAAAAACAGCGCGGTCTGCCACAGAGAGCGACGGCTTCTCTCCGGTTCCGGCATTTGAAGCGCGACCTCCATCCGGGTCGTCTCATCCTTTCTGAAAAACCGCGCCATCAACAGACCGAGGATGAATGCGAACAGGATAGCGCCGACAGCGCGCGCTAAGCCGATATCGAACCCAAGCACACGCGCGCTCAGAAATATCGCGAGAACGTTGATGGCCGGACCCGAATACAGAAACGCGGTCGCCGGACCCAACCCCGCGCCGAGTTGGTAAATCCCAGCGAACATCGGAAGCACGCTGCACGAACACACCGCCAGCACGCAACCGGACACGGAGGCTACGCTCAAGGCCAGCCACCGGTTTGCCCTGGGTCCCAGGTATCGCATTACAGAGGCTTGCGACAAGAACGTCGCGATACCGCCCGCTATGAACAGCGCCGGCACGACACAGGCCAGTGTGTGCATCCTCGCATACCACTGCAAAAGGCTGAACGCCTCGAGGATCCCATCCTTGACTTTGGGGTTCTCCAGCGGCATAAAGTACGCGAGAAGGAAGACCGCGAGAAGCCCTGCCAGTATCTTCCACTCTTTCATCTTGTCTCAACTCCCTCCAGGCCGTATGGCCAGCACTGACTATATTACCAAATAATCATTTATCGCAGAAAAAAATATCCGCTTTTACCGTAGTTGCTCCAGCAGCCTCTCGCTCCCTTCGAGCTTCTCCTTAACCGCGTCCGTAACGCAGGTGAAGAAATTCGCCACGCACGGCAGCTCGAGCCGGTAGTAAACGTTGAGTCCTTCTTTGCGGTCACTGACGATGCCGGCGCGTTTGAGTACCGAGAGGTGACGGGACATGTTCGACGGTTCCGCGCCTATCGCGCCGACCAGTTCCGTAACGCTCTTTTCACCATCAGCTACAAGTTCGACTACGCGCAACCGAATCGGATGGCCGAGCGCCTTGAACATCTCAGCTTTCATGCGACATATATCATCCATAACCCTCGCCTTTCCGCATCGACTACTTTACTATTTCGCCATATAGTCTATCATGCCTTCTGCCATTTGTCAAGAGAAAAATGGCGGTGAACGTTCAGGCGGCCTCCGTTCTCGCTTCTGCCTAGTTCAGCTCTTGCCGCTTCCGCTCGGCTTCCCGGACCTGGTCGAGGTATTTGCGAGCCTTAGCATAATCGGGCCGAAGCTTCAGAACCTCCTCGAACTCAGCGGCCGCACCGGGCAGCTTGCCCTGGGTCATCAGAATCGCTCCCAGGCTGAAATGCGCGTCGGCGTCGTCCGGCCTGAGGCGCAGAACCTCCGAGAAATGGGTCGAGGCAACGTCGAGATTACCCTTCTTGATCATCGCCACACCCATGTTGTAATGCGCATCCACGTTGTCCGGGTCAAGTGCCAACGCCTGGGATAAATGACCGACCGCCTCATCAAGCCGTCCCTGACCGGCCAGCGCAATCCCCATATTGGTGCGCGCCTTCACGTACCCGGGGTGGATGGTCAGCGCCCTGGAAAAATGGTCAATAGCCTCGTCTACCCTGCCCTCTTCGAGCAGCGCGTGTCCCAGGTTAGTGTGGGCCAACCCGTTATTCGAAGTCACGCGCAGCGCGTGCTCGAAAAGCGTCACACTGTTCTCCCAGCGTCCCAGCTGGTACCACGTACACACCGTCACCGCTGACAGCACCGCCGCTGCCGACACCGCAAGCCCGACCCGACGGTATCGCCATCTCGCGACCAGATCCGGCACACCCCACGCTACGATTATGAACAAACCGATAAGCGGCACATACGTGTACCGGTCCGCCATCACGTGATCACTTACTTGCACGATGCCTATAACGGGCACAAGCGTGCCGACGTACCACGCCCAACCTACGCCAAGATAGGGATAGCGTCGTCTTAAGCGAAACACCAGCACGCTCACACCCACCAGCAGCATTAGCGCTACCCCAGCCTGCCACAGCGGCAGGGTGTCGCGAGGGTAGGGATAATGTACGGCCAAGTACCGGGGCCATAGCGTCTTGCTTATGTACCTCACGTAGGACACAAGCGCGTTTGGGATGCGGAGTCGCAACGGGTAAATCTCCGCAGGACCGATAACACCCTCGATCTTGGCTGCATAGTACGACGCGACACAGGACATTCCTGTCAGGGCAAAAAGCGGCAGCTTCTCGCGAAACAGCTTCCAATACGCACCGGCGCTTCCCTGTACCGTCGATAGCCCGCCTCCCGTTCTACCTAGAGGCCAGTAGTCCAGGAGCAGGAGAACAAACGGCAGCGTAACCAACATCGGCTTTGACATGAGGCCCAGGGCAAAGAACAAGACTACCAGGAAGTACCTCAAAACACCCGGCCGATCAACGTACCGAGCATACGCCAGCACGGTGAGCATGAAGAAAACGCCGCTGAGAACATCTTTTCGGCTAGAGATCCAGGCAACCGGCTCCACGTGGAGCGGATGGAGCGCGAACAACGCCGCGACAAAAGCGCTCTTCCATAAGGCCCCGGTCATACGTCTGAGGACGAAAAACAGTAACACGGCGCCTGCCGTGTGCAGCATGAGGTTGGTCGTATGAAGCGCGCTCGGATTCGCCCCGAACAACTCCACATCAACCATGTACGACAACCAGGTCAGAGGATGCCAGTGGCCGATATGGGGACGGGCAAACGCCCAGACGATATTGTCGCCCGTCAGTCCTGCCTGCACGTTCTTGTTTTCGGAGACATATATTTTGTCATCGTAGTTCAAGAACTCGTGGCCGCGCACCTGCCAGTAAACCGCGACAGTCGCCACGACCAGAAGCAGAGCCACCAGCCAGTCGCACCACCTGTTCGGAACCGCCTTTATCGCTTCACTCTGCCTTTGACACATCGAGTGCACTCTCCGCTGGTTTTCAACCATCCTCCCGTCCCTGCCGTTCGGCCTGCCGAATCCGCTCGAGGTACGCGCGCGCCTCATCGTGGTCGGGCCTGAGCCGCAGAACCGCCTCAAACGCGCCGGCCGCCTCCTCCAGCTCGCCCTCCGCCATCCGAACCACCCCCAGGCTGAAATGCGCCTCTGCATCGTCCGGTTTGAGACGTAAAACCTCCGAAAAATGGTCGGCCGCACCCTCATTATCTCCCTGCATCAGCATCGCCACGCCCAGGTTGTGATGTGCATCAACATTGTCAGGGTCAATACGCAACGCCTGCGAAAGCTGGTCGATCGCTTGTTCGATCTCCCCTTGTCTGAGCAGCACGCTCCCGAGACCACAGTATGCCTCTGCACAGCCTGGATCGAGCTGCGCCGCTTCGGAGAAATTTGCAGCGGCCTCCTCAAGCGCGCCTTTAGACAAAAGAGCCCTGCCGAGGTTGCAGTATGCGGTGATGTAATCAGGCTTGATTTCCAGCGCTCTGCGGTACTGCTCCACGGCCTCGTCGAGTTTGCCTTGGGCGGACAGGGTCATACCCAGATTATTGTGCGCGGCGGCGAAGTCGGGCTTGATGCGCAGCGCCTCTGAGAAACACGCCACCGCATCTTCGAGTTCCCCCTGCCTGCGCATCACGACCCCCAGGTTGCTCCACCCGGCGTACTGTTCGGGATTGATCCGAACAGCTTCGGCAAACTGTTCGCGTGCCTCGTCGAGCCTATCTTCCTGCAGGAACACCATTCCCAGATGAGTATGCGCCGCGTCGTTGTCGGAAGTCACCCTGATCGCGTGCTCGAACAGAGCCACGCTGTCGCGCCAGTAGCCTACTTGGAACCACGCGCCGATCATCAGCGCCGACGACAGCGCCAGCGCAGATGCCGCGAGCCCAAATCGACGGTGCCGCCATTTCGCGACTAATTCCGGCACGCCCCACGCCGCCATTATAAACAACCCGACCAGCGGCACATACGTGTACCTATCGGCCATCGCGTGGTACCCCACCTGGACAAGACCGATAACCGGCACGAGCGTGCCGACGTACCAGAACCATCCTACAACCAGATACGGGTGTCGCCGCGCGAACCGCACGACCGCCGCCGACACGCATGCCAACAACACAACCGCGCCCGCCACCTGCCATGGGGGTATACTGTCGCCCGGGTGGGGGTAGATCGACGCGAGGCTACAGTATGGCCACAACGTCTTGGCGATGTACCGCACGTAGGACACAAGCGCGTTCGCCATGCGGACCCGCATGGGGTAGAGATCCGTCGGGCCGAGAACACCTTCCACTTTCCCGGCATAGTACGACATGAGACAGGACATTCCCGTCATGGCGAAAAGCGGCAGTTTCTCGCGAAACAGCTTCCAATACACTCTGGGGCGTCCGTCTGAAGTCGACAGTTCTACTCCCGTCCTACCCAGAGGCCAGTAATCAAGGAGCAGGAGAACAAACGGCAGAGTGACCAGCATCGGTTTTGACATGAGACCCAGGGCAAAGAACAACACTACCAGGAAGTACCTCAAAACACCCGGCCGATCAACGTACCGAGCATACGCCAGAATGGTGAGCATGAAGAAAACACCGCTGAGAACATCTTTTCGGCTAGAGATCCAGGCAACCGGCTCCACGTGGAGCGGATGCAGCGCGAACAGCGCCGCGACAAAAGCGCTCTTCCACGTCGCGCCCGTCATGCGTCTCAGGACAAAGAAGAGCAGCATGGTGTTCGCTACGTGCAACAGGAGGTTCGTCATGTGAAGAGCCCCCGGATTCACGCCGAACAGCTCCACATCAGCCATGTAGGATAGCCAGGTCAGAGGATGCCAGTGGCCGATATGTGGACGGGCAAACGCCCACACCACGTTGGCAGCCGTCAGCCCCCCCCGCACCTGCGGGTTCTCGTACACGTACATGTCGTCATCGTGATAGACGAACTCATGACCGCGCACTTGCCAGAATACGGCGACAGTTGCCGCAGCCAGCAAGAGGGCTATCACACAATCGCGACGCAGGTTTCTATCCATGGCTAGTTTTCAGAACAGAAAGTCGTCCGAGTTCAACTCGATGGGAAGCCGCTCCAACAGGGCGCGGGAATACGCCCTGTAACCGGTGTGGTATTCGGACAGTTTCGCGCCCATTAATAGGTTCTCGGCCAAAGTCAGGAACCGGTTCGCCAAGTACCGCCACGGAGCCATAACGCCTTTCAATGCGTACCCTCCGAGAATCCTCGAACCCAATACGCAGTCGTACAGCTCGTTGCCGATCAAATGAGCCATTGCCGGGATCAGCTTGGGCGTGTACTGATAATCCGGATGAATCATGATGATGACGTCGCCGCCCATCTCCAGGGCCAGCTTGTAGCATGTCTTCTGGTTCGCGCCGTAACCTCGGTTGCGTTCGTGAGTGTAAACCAGCGTATTCGGAAGGGTTGCCGCAACGGCCGTGGTTTCGTCCCGGCTGGCATCGTCAACCACAATAACGAGATCGACAATACCCTGCTCCATGACCTCCTCGTGGGTCTTGCACAAGGTCTGGGCCGCATTATATGCGGGCATGACGACGATGACCTTCCTGTTACCGATCATATTCCGCTCCAAACGCCGCAACCCAAGTAGGCGCAAGTCTGCCGGGCCGGCTCAGAAGCATAGTACCATTGCGGCGGTCGATCTGGCAAACACGATTTCCACGTTCCGTGGTCTCAAGATTGGGCTGCAACACATAGCTCAGCGCAGCACGCACTGATACTAGGCGGAAGCTGTCCGCACGGCGGGAGCACGTTCGCACCGGCAGAACACGACAGCCGCCGGATATCGATGGAAGCTCACCGTCCAACACTGATCATCAGGTTGTGCTATAACGACCCTCCGATTCCCCACAGCGTTTTGCGATAACGACGCTCGTGTCAGCGACCCGCCGTGGGAGAGCCTTTATGTCATCGTTTTGCCGCCTCCTCGCGTTGATACCACAAGAGCACTAGAACCGGTTAAGCTTGACAAAAGCGTTGCTGGGTGGTAATATTGGGCCATCTGGACGGGAAAGGGCCGAGTCGTCGTCTTTGTCTGGAATCTTTCTATCGATTTACAGGCGAGCAGAATCAGTCTCAGAGGTTAGCGTAAACCGAGGAGGACGACCCGGCCTAGTCTTTTGATGTGGGAAGCCGGTGACGGCGACCGGCTGGGTTGGAGCGTGTTAGATGAAAGTTGACGTCTCGAATGTTCCCGAATGGGGTCTTGTGGTTGACGTGGAGCTTGACGCACGCCAGATCGATCTGGCGGACGCCGGAGCTGATCTGGCAGGCGATCTGCACCTCCAGGGGCGTGTACTCCAAGCAGGGGACGACATCCTTTTGGAGGGCACGTTGCGCGCGGCGTTCAGCCTCAACTGCAGCAGGTGCCTCAAAGACTTCGTCCAACCCTTTGAGGCCGATGTTTCAGCAACTTACGTCCAGTCCTCTGGAGACCACCGACCGGACGGGCGAGCGGAAACCGATCTTGACGAGGCCGCGCACATAACGTTTTTTGACGACGAGATCGACCTGCTCTCCGGTATACGTGAGGATGTTGTGCTCAGCATCCCCGTCAAACCGCTGTGCAGTGAGGATTGCCGCGGATTATGTGTACAGTGCGGCACGGATCTTAACGAGGGCGAATGCACCTGCCGCAAAGAAGATGTTGATCTCCGCTTCGCCCAGTTGCGCGATATCCGAACGCAGCTGGAGCGGCAGGTCGACAAATAGAACCGGGCGTGATTCATCAGATACGGAGGGCAATAGGGTGGCACTACCTAAGAGACGACACTCGAAGTCGCGCAAGAACAAACGGCGTTCAACCAAGCGGATTAAAGGGCCGCAACTCATTCAGTGCCCGAACTGTACAGAGATGAAGTTGCCGCACAAAGTGTGTCTTAGCTGCGGCTACTACAACGGGCGGGAGGTTCTGACCGTAACCGAGACTTAGAGGGGAGACCTTCCCATGTCCAGGATAGCTGTAGACGTTATGGGAGGCGATTACGCGCCCGGTGCGCCTGTTGCCGGAGCCCTGCTCGCTTCCCGAGAGACGCGTTCGGAGCTTATCTTGGTGGGTGACGCGAAGCGCATCGGCAAAGAACTTGACAAAGCCGAGAACACACCCGATAACGTGTCCATCGAACCCGCATCCGAGTGGGTCGACATGGACGAGTCGCCGGTGACGGCTCTGCGCGAAAAAAAGGACGCCTCCATACTGGTGGGCATGCGCGCCGTGAAAAGCGGCCTTGCCGACGCCGTCGTGACGGCGGGAAACACCGGCGCTGCAACCGTTGCGTCGAAGACCGTCTTGCACACTCTCGGAGGAGCCGACCGACCCGCAATTGCCGTCCGCATCCTCAATCCCACCGGGTCCACAGTTCTTCTGGATGTCGGCGCGAACGTCGACTGCAAACCACGCCATCTCCTGCAGTTCGCAATCATGGGCGGCGTCTACGCGCGGGTCATTCTGGGTGTGAGGGCTCCGAGGGTGGGTCTGCTAAGCGTCGGGACCGAGGACAGCAAGGGCAACGAGGTAACGAAAGCGGCATACAAACTGTTGAGCGAGAGAGAGGAACCACTGAACTTCATCGGAAACGTCGAAGGTGGAGACCTGTTCAGCGGCAACGTCGAGGTAGTCGTGTGCGACGGGTTCACCGGTAACATCGTGCTCAAAAGCGGCGAGGCGCTTGCCGCAAGCTTCGAGACGTTGCTGCGGACAGAGTTCTCAAGCGACGTTTTCAGCGCTGCGGGCAGTCTTCTGACCCGTCGGGCGCTGCGTCGTTTCAAGAGCAAAATCGACTATTCCGAACACGGTGCCGCACCGCTCCTGGGAGTGAAAGGGGTGGTGCTCATATGCCACGGGCACTCTTCGCCAATAGCAATCAAGAACGCGGTATTTGCTGCTGAACGGTCTCTGTCACGTAACCTGAACGATCACATAGTGACCGCTCTGGAAGATATGCTTTAGCTGTGGCCTAGTTTTTTGATAGACCCTGAGCTCGGGTGGCTGAAGCTCAACCGAACTCGAAGTGAGACGATGTAGGGGCACCGGACAAGGAGGAATTCCCTTGGCCGTTGAACGTTCATGAACCGAGCCGTCTATTTGTTTCCGGGCCAAGGTTCGCAGGAACCGGGGATGGGCAGAGCGCTGGCTGAGACTTTCCCCGAGGCGGCCGATTTGTTCGAACGGTCCAGTGCGATCCTTGGCGGGCGATTTCTCGATGTGGTGTTCAGTGCGGAAGCAGAAGAGCTAAGGGACACGCGCGTAACGCAACCCGCCGTTTTTCTTGTGAGCACGGCTGCAGCGGAGGCGCTGCGTTCTCTCGGTGTGAACCCGTCGGGCGCCGCGGGTCACAGTCTCGGAGAGTATTCGGCGCTCGTTGCCTCGGGCGTGCTGGCCTTCGAGGACGGGCTGCGGATAGTACAGGAACGTGCCCGACTGATGTCAGAGTGTGCCGCGCGTTCGAAAGGCGCTATGGCTGCAATTCTCGGAATGCCGCTCGAGGAGCTGGAGGCTCTGGTGGCCGAAACGGGCCGGACGTGTCCCGTGGAAATAGCAAACATAAACTCACCTGAACAGGTGGTGGTATCGGGTGAAGAGACATCTGTGGAGAAATTCTCGGCGATAGCACTCGAAAAAGGAGCGAAAAAAGCGGTAAAACTAAAGGTTTCCGGAGCGTTCCACTCGGCACTGATGTCGCCGGTGTCGGACGAGCTGGCACGGCTGTTTGAACAGTATCGTTTTTCGCCGCCGCGCGTCCCGTTTGTCTCCAACGTGACGGCCGACTTCGTCCGCGAACCGGGCGAGATCAAGCGGTTGCTCGCCGAGCAGGTGCGTCGTCCAGTCCTCTGGAACGCGTCCATGAACCGGTTTATTGACTCCGGATCCAGCCTGTTCGTGGAGGTGGGTCCCGGGCGAGTTCTAAAAGGGCTTATGAGGCGTATCAACTCGTCCGGTGCGCGGGTTTTCAGCGCCGGCGAACCGGACGCGCTCCGAAAAAGCGCTCAGGAGATTCTGGAGCTCCAGAGACAAAGCGTCTCCTAGAGTTCGAAAATGGAGAGCTGTAGATGCTCGTTGACGGAAAGGTCGCTCTGGTGACCGGCGGGTCGCGGGGAATAGGTTTTGCGATCGCCGATCTCCTTGCCCGCGAGGGTGCACGCGTCGCCATATGCGCACGAAACATAGATCGCGCGCAAGACGCTGCCGCTCAACTCAGAGATAGCGGGCTTGATGTACAGGCGTTCCAGGCGAACGTGGGAGACCCCGATTCCGTCATTAACCTCGTCAAGGAGGTTCTCTCGCGCCATTCGCGGATCGACGTTCTGGTCAACAACGCCGGCGTGACCGCTGACGCTCTGCTGCTGCGCATGAAGGACGACCAGTGGAATCAGGTGATCCAGACGAACCTGACCGGCGTCTTCCATTGCACGAAAGCGGTGGCCAAACAGATGCTCAAACAAAGGTGGGGCCGTATAATCAGCATATCGTCGGTGGCGGGTCTTGCAGGCAATCCCGGCCAAGCCAACTACGCCGCATCAAAGGCGGGCATGATCGGGTTCACCAAATCGGTTGCCAGAGAGCTTGCGTCGCGCGGTATCACCGCCAACGTGGTGGCTCCCGGTTTCATAGTCACGGACATGACGGAGAGCGTGTCCGAACAGACCCGAGCAGAGCTGCTCGAGCGCATACCGCTCGGCAGATTTGGCTCGGCGGAGGATGTCGCCCGCGCCGTGGTTTTCCTGGCGTCGGAGGGCGCCGGCTATATTACGGGGCAGGTCATCCAGGTTGACGGCGGTATGACAATGTGAACCTAGTCCAATGACGGGGCAGATTGAATGTCGCTTGATGAAATTCGATCAAGGTTTGTGATAAGGTTGGTGAAATTCAGTGGAAGGAGGTGCCCAAATAGTGGGAAACGATTTTGAACAGCTAATCAGGAAAATCGTGGCTAAACAACTCGATGTCACCGAGGAGCAGGTCACGGACGAAGCTCGGTTCATTGACGATCTTGGCGCGGATTCGCTGGATATCGTCGAGCTGGTCATGACCATTGAGGAGGAGTTCGACATCGAGATTCCGGACGAAGCTGCGGAGAAGATCGCTACCGTAGGCGACGCTATCGCGTACGTCAAAGAGAAAAAGTAATAGCCGCGTGCGCCACGGGGCAACCGGCTTGTCTGATTGCAACCAGTGAATCGGATGATGCCTGGGCGTGCACATTATCGAGTACCCGGTATTGCCGGTCGCGGCTGGACTTTAACAGAACAGATGGAAAGGCGCGTCGTAGTGACAGGAACGGGGGTGATATCCCCCGTAGGCTCGGGTGTGGAGGTCTTTTGGAGGAGCGTTCGAGACGGCACGTGCGGTGTGGGGCACGTGACGCACTTTGATGCGAGTGACATGCCATCGCGAGTGGCTGCCGAAGTCAAAGATTTCGACCCGGGGAGGTGGCTGTCTCCAAAAGACGTCAGACACACGGATCGGTTTGCCCAGTTCGCCATAGCCGCTGCGGATGAGGCGTGCGGCCAGGCTCAGCTGAATTCAAGCGACATCGACAAGTCGCGAGTCGGTGTTCTCATCGGGTCGGGTATAGGCGGGCTGTCCACTATCGAGGACAAACACAAAGTTTTGCTGAAGAGCGGTCCTCGGCGAATAACCCCGTTTTTCATCCCGATGATCCTCTTGAACATGGCTTCAGCCCACGTGGCGATGCGTCTCGGGTACAGAGGTCCGAGCAGCGCCGTGGTAAGTGCTTGTGCCAGCGGAGCAAACGCAATAGGGGACGCCACCAGGCTGATCCAGAGGGGCGAAGCGGACGCCATGGTGACCGGCGGGACCGAGGCTTCGATCACCCCGCTCGCGTTCGCGGGATTCTGTGCCATGAAGGCGTTGTCGACGCGCAACGATGAGCCGGAGTCCGCATGCAGACCTTTCGACAAAACGCGCGACGGATTCGTCATGGGCGAGGGAGCGGCGGTTCTCGTGCTGGAAAGTCTCGAACACGCATCCGGGCGCGGCGCGGAACCGCTTGCCGAGATCGCGGGTTACGGGTGCAGTTCCGACGCGTATCATGTCACGGCACCGTCGCCCGGCGGCGAAGGTGCAGCTCTCGCTATCGGAGCCGCCTTGCACGACGCCGGTATCTCACCCGAACAGGTGGACTACTACAACGCACACGGCACCGGCACCGAGCAGAATGACGTTGAGGAGACTGCCGCTATAAAGACCGCGTTCGGCAAACATGCTTACAAGATGCCCATAAGCTCCACGAAGGCGGTCACGGGACACCTGCTCGGGGCCGCCGGCGCGATAGAACTTGTTGCGGTCATCAAAGCGCTGAACGAGAACACAGTTCCGCCCACGATGAACTACCGCGAGCCGGATCCGCGCTGCGACCTCGATTACACTCCTAACGAGGCGCGCGAACGGCGTCTCGAGGTGGCGGCATCTGCTTCGCTCGGTTTTGGAGGACACAACGCAGTCATTGTTGCTAAGAAGGTCTCATAGAAGCAGTGGACAGACAACGCAGAACGGCTCTCAAATCTCTCGCGAATAAGCTTGGGCTGACCTTTAAGAAACTGGCGCTACTTGACGAATCGCTCACTCATTCCTCCTACGTCAACGAGAGGGAAGAAGGAACATATCGCGACAACGAGGCGCTGGAATTCCTCGGCGACGCCGTACTTGGATTGGTGGTGAGCCATCATCTCTACAACCTGTTTCCGGCGCACCCTCCCGGACACTATTCCGCGCTGAAAGCCGACCTCGTCAACCAGTCCGCCTTGGCTCGGTGCGCCAGGGAACTATCGCTCGGCGAATATATCAGGCTTGGGCGCGGCGAGGAGCTTTCCAACGGTAGGGACAGGGATTCCGTGCTTGCAAACGCGCTTGAAGCTGTTATAGGCGCCGTATTCCTCGATGGCGGGCTCGTTCCGGCAGGCGAGTTTGTCCTGCGCCTAATTACGCCGTATCTCGAGGAACCCCATCGGCAGAAAGTGCGACGCGACGCAAAGTCGAGGCTCCAGAGCATCACGCAGGAACGGTTCAAGATGCTTCCACAGTATCGAGTGGCAAGCGAGACGGGACCGGATCATAACCGGCGTTTTGAGGTAGAGTTGGCGATCAATGGAAAGGTCTACGGCAGAGGGGCAGGTCGCAGCAAGAAAGCCGCCGAACAGAATGCAGCAAGGGAAGCCTTGCGCACGCTGGAACAGGACTCCGACAAAGGCTCCAGCGGCGCGATAAGCTGCGACGGGGAGGAACAATGAACGAACTGTACTTGGCGATCGGTTGTAGCACGGCGGCTCTTATCACTGTCGCCGTGCTTGTGAGATCCGTCATGAGGAAGCCCCCCGGAAACGAGAAGATGGCCGCCATATCGCGGCTCGTCCAGCAGGGGGCGCGCGCGTTCCTCAACCGGGAGTATCGTTACGTGACGCTGTTCGTGGGGGTCATTTTCGTGCTGATCAGCGTCGTCGGGGTGCTAAGACCTGAGCTCGGCCTTAGCTGGAGAACCGCAATAGCGTTCCTGGCGGGTGCAGTCGCGAGCGGGTGTGCTGGTTTCCTCGGTATGCACATCGCCACACGCGCCAACGCTCGCACCACCGCGGCGGCCGAGTCGGGGGGCGTCAAATCCGCACTCGACGTGGCGCTGAGCGGCGGTGCGGTCATGGGTATGGGCGTCGTCGGCATCGCCCTGCTCGGCCTGGTCATTGTGTACAAGGTTTTCGGCGGCGAGCCCATTATCGTGAACGGGTACGCGATGGGCGCTTCGCTGGTGGCGCTGTTCGGCCGGTCAGGCGGCGGCATCTACACGAAGGGCGCCGACATGGGCGCCGACCTCGTCGGAAAGCTCGAAGCCGGTATCCCCGAAGACGACCCGCGCAACCCGGCGGTCATCGCCGATAACGTCGGGGACAACGTAGGCGACGTCGCAGGGTTGGGCGCCGACCTGCTGGAATCTTACGTCGAATCGATCATCGCCAGCCTCGCGGTAGCGGCCATCATGTTCCAGACGGTGCCCGATACCACCCCGTACGTGAGAGCGTTTCCGTTCGTGCTGGCTTCCATCGGCATAATCGCCTCGATCATCGGTCTGATCTACGTCAAGCTGTTCGCCGGGAACAACCCGCAGTCGGCGCTTATGGGCGGCACCTATGCCAGCGCAATACTCACCGTCGGCGGCCTGGCGTGGTACACGGCCGTCAACGGCGAGAGTTTCACCTTGCAAGGCGTGACGTACGGTGCGTGGGGTCCCTTTCTCGCGGCCGTATTTGGGATTGCTACCGGTACAATCGTCGGGCTGGTCAGCGAGGTGTTCACCTCCGCCAAGTACTCTCCCGTGAAGAGGCTGGCCGAACGCTGCCAGACCGGCCCCGCTATCGCTGTGACAGACGGTACCGCTGTGGGGATGCAGAGCACGGCCATACCTGTGTTGGTGCTGGCTATCTCCGTGGTGCTCGCCTTCAAGTTCGCGGGCGTTTACGGCGTAGCCATCGCGGCTTTGGGCATGCTCGCTACCACCGGCATGGTTGTTGCCGTAGATTCGTACGGTCCGATCGCCGACAACGCCGGAGGTATTGCGGAAATGGCCGATCTCGACCCCAGAGTCCGCCAGATTACCGACAACCTCGACGCCGTCGGAAACACGACCGCCGCTATCGGTAAAGGGTTTGCCATCGGCAGCGCAGCGTTTGCCGCTATCGGTCTACTCTCGGCGTTCATGCTGGCGGCGAGGCTGTACCCGGCCGACGTGACCTTGCTGCAACCAAACATCCTGGCGGGGGTGCTCATCGGCGCGATGATGCCGTTCTTCTTCTCATCGATGCTGTTCCGTGCGGTGGGCAAATGCGCCGACACCATGATCATGGAGGTGCGCCGCCAGTTCAAGGAAATACCCGGGCTAAAGGAGGGCAGAGAGGGCGTCATGCCCGACAGCGCCACGTGCGTCGACATCGCCACCAGAGGCGCTATCAACGGTATGATGTGGCCGGGCCTACTGGCCATCGTGTTCCCCGTAATAGTGGGATTCGTGCTGGGAGCCGAAGGTTTAGCCGGCATGCTCGTCGGTGCGATAGCCACCGGCGTGATGCTGGGCATTCAGACGGCAAACTCCGGCGGCGCCATGGACAACGCCAAGAAATATATCGAAGAAGGCCATTTCGGCGGGAAAGGTTCCGACGCCCATAAAGCCGCGGTCGTCGCCGATACGGTCGGCGACCCGCTCAAGGACACCGTCGGCCCGTCCATAAACATACTTATCAAGCTGATGGCCGTCATATCGCTGGTTCTGGCTCCCCTGTTCGTTGCGGGCTGACTTTAGACCTTGCGCGAGAACGCGTAGGTGGAGACACCTCTCCGGCCGTCTTCCGCTTCAAATAACATATGATTGGTGCGGTCAACCCGATGAGAGTTGGCGAGCCTGTTTGACGAGTTTCCCCGTCACGAAGCCAGCGACGACGACCAGATCTTCGGTGGTCAGGATCGAACCAGCGCTGCCGTCGAACAGGATGTTCGCCGACGGGGAGAGTTCCGCATCGCCCTGCCACACCACGACGGCCAACGGAAACTTCGGGAAAACGTCGAACCGAACGCCGGCGTCGCCGATGTCGATGACTTCCCCGCCAAGCGGCGCCGACGCCCTGACGAGCAGCTCGGGGTCTGAGCCGAAAACCTCGATTAGACGAGCGAGGGAACGTTTCTCATAGGCGCTGTAATAGAACCTGCCGCTGTCGAACTCCCTGAATGTCAACCAGTTACCGCTCGGACCGAACGGTTTCGCACCAAGCAGGTAGTGCAGCACGATGATCGACTTGTATACGCGCAGTTCCTGTCCCGACGCGTCCAGAACCCGTTTTTCATCGATCTCGACGCTGACGTTCTCATCGAGAAACTGAACTTGCAGCCGCCGACCTTCCCGATCGTAGGAGGCGGCCGCGTTAGATGCTACACGCGTAAGATTCGAGCTCGAAAGATCCTCCCACGCTATTGCAAGCGCATCCTCGTATTCGCCCTGCAATGGCAGGTCGATCCCCTTTCGGCTATCCATACGACGACACTCCTTTCGTCATCGGGTCGGAGACCTCGACCCCGGCAAGAAGACAACGCACGGCTCATGCCAGGCCCGTCTTCTTCGCTTTTCTCTGGAGTCGTCCCTCGCGATAGGCGCGCCGGATCTTATCTACCTTCTTCCTGTACTCGCCGTACCTCGGATTGGCCTTCATCATCATCTGGCGCAGCAAGAAGCTGATGTCCGCCTCCTTGTAAGGGTTGTAGTCTTCGAGCAGACAATCCAGCTCTTGAGCTAAGTCCGGTTCCTTCTTCTTCATGGCGAGCACCTCCACTGGTGGACGGTTAGAACTTCACCTGGGCTCCCGGAAACGCCTTCAACCCGATCATGATCATAACGCGTTCGCTTCTCTCTCTTATTCTATACGATATTGCACCTTCAAAACAATGGAGATCACGCCATATCTTATACTCCTGATACTCGAACTCGTTATCGTGGAAATCGTACCGATGTTCCAGTGAAACCCGCCATTTCTCGCCCAGATTTGTGGCAAAACCGTACGAAAAATCCTCGTTGAACACGCCGGTTTCGGTCTCCGAGTAACCGAACCCGAGCCTTATTTCACGCCCACTCTTTTCCTCGCCCCTGAAATAGAAGGAGCCGTTGAACAGCTTGAAATCCTCCTCCGCGTCATGCGAATCCGCGTCGAACTCAAAACCGAACCTGTCCGAGGGGCTGATGTGAAACCGTGCAGCCCAATCGACGCTTTCCTCCCGTTCGCTGGTGACGTCGGTACCCGAGTACAGGGTCAACCGCGCTAGCTGTCTCTGCTCGCCCCCGCTGGTTTTCGCCAAGAGCAGGTTGTCAAGCTCGAACCCGATTCTGTTCCCGCCCAGAACGTCGTCGATCGCGTCGAACTCGTGGATCTCCGTCGTTCTGACGTCGGGTCTGGGTCGGTACGTGTAGGTCAACGTCGGTACGACGACGTGTTTGAACGCCGAGAACTGCTCCGAACGTGAACCGTAAACCCTGTGGAGCCTGGTGCCGAACGTGACACCGCTCAGGGGCGACGTTCTGTACAGATCGTCTTCCACCAGTCCGTCGGAGTAGTACGTACCATCGACGCCGACGAACGGCACCACGCTCAGCCAACGTGTTGGACGTCCGGCGTACGAGATTCTGCCCGAGGTGAAGTTGCGCAGCGTGTGTTCCTCGCCCGGCCGGTCCACGAGATATCCGGCGGAGTTCTCAACGGAATAGTAGAAAGGTGTCGCGCCTATCTGCCTCTCCAGAAAGGTGACGTTCAGCTCAGGCAGCCGTTCGGTCTCCTCGACGAAACCGTTGGTCCGTTTGCGCGCCGTCAGCGATATGATGTCATACGGTCTGGTCCGCGTCAGGTTTATGAACGTCTCCGGTTCCGTCCGCTGCTTAAGCTCGTCGTAGTAAAACTCGTCGAGAAAAGGCTCGTCGGTCCATTGCTCCAGCTGCATTATTGCGCGCAAGTCGTGCGGCATCTCCTGTGTGTGGTAAATCTCGGCGCGGCCCCTCTCCTTGGTAGTCATGTAGGTCTTGAACGTTGTCTCGCCTCCCTCAACAGCTCTTAGAGAACCGTCAAGACCCGTTCCGAACCCTTCATCCGTGTAAACGTCTGCGTGGACGCCGCCCGAAAACTTCTCGGTAACGTCAAACTCATACTCCGTGCGCAGAAAATAGCCGAGCTCGCTCTTGTGGCCGGTGTGAATGCTGATTGGAAACCGGGTCTCACCGACCGTGTGGCTGAAACGTGGAACCCGCAGGATCGGGACAGGACCGAGATAGAAGGTTGCACTCCGCGCGACCAACTCCTGCTCGTCCGTCACCTCCATTCGCTCTGCGACCACACGATAGTGCGGTTTATCCAGGTCGCACGTCGTCACGTTTCCGCCCACCAATTCCGCGCTGTTCGGACCGGTCCGTTTCACAAGAGGCGCGCGGAATATCAACTGATCGAACTTGCCGCTGCAGTTTATCAGCTCGCCGGTCTCGGACTCGATGTCGTAAATGACTTCGTCGGCTGTCAGCGAACCGCCGTCCCGCTTCATTTGGACACCACCCGGTTCAAGTCCGGTCGCCCGAAAAGTGTTCCTCTCCACGTCGTACTCGATCTCGTCGGCGGTAAACTCCGCATTGTCCGTTGCTATACGAACATGACCCTTGCCGCGCAGCCCTTTGCCAAGATCGATTATATCGGCCGTATCGCTCTCGTACTCAACTCGGATCTCATCCCCCGTCTGCGCGGATCCGGACTTTTCCGCGCGTTCTTGCGTCTCGCCGCTCGGATCTGAAGCGTTGCCGGGTACTGCCGATGCATCTGCAAGCAGATAGAGCGCGCCCGAGAAAGTCTGTGCTGCAGAAGTCTTGCCCGCTCCCGGCTCTAACGGCTCATCGCGTCGTACCTCTCCGTCCTCGCTCTCGTGCAAGCCGCCTCCCGATAGCAAACGAAACAGCTTCTCGCGAAGCTCGGGTGAAGATGCCGCATTCACCTTCGCGGTGAAGGCTGTCAGAATGGATAATATGACAAAGGCGCGCCAACTTAAGGCTAAACGGCGAGATTTGCGCATGTAGTTA
>Ga0180438_10001456_pt1 | contig 42036 bp, 31 predicted proteins | sample SS_ome_12_FD_132455 | JGI IMG/M metagenome (GOLD analysis project Ga0180438, IMG submission 132455) | Hypersaline lake sediment archaeal communities from the Salton Sea, California, USA - SS_3_D_2 metaG | ecosystem: Environmental > Aquatic > Non-marine Saline and Alkaline > Hypersaline >...
CACCCGTTCGGCTAGCCGAGCGCAGTTCCGACATTTCCCGTGTCGCACCCGCATGATGCGACAATTTACCCGACAACCCGAAAATCAACCTATAGCACTTCATGAACCCGTGAACGGCCACGTGACATTACTACTCTTGATTCCTTTACACCTTTGGAGTATCAACCATGACCGAGGATCAGAAGCGCTACCTCCGGACGAACGAACGGCTTGCCACGATTGTTGCGGCGGAGGTTTGTAGGAGCGCCGCGGGTGGACAGGTCACCTGCTTTGCCTTTGAGCTTGACGGCGGCGGCATACTGGGGGACCGCTTCGACTTCTCCTATCAAGGCTGCTCGCCATCGACGCCAGAGCATCATCGCCACGCATCGCTATGCCAGGCCATGTTCCGACGGGAAGGGGATTGGATCGGCCAGCAAGTCATCATCGAGCTAGACGAGCGCGGCAACCCTTACAAGTTTCGCCCCCCATTGGCCCGCCCAAGTGACAGCCAGTAAACCGTCCCCGTCTGACTTCCTGGGACGGTCCTCAGAAGCCCTCAGAGGCCCGCACAGGCCCTCCGGGGCCTGGGGTGGTATGATCGGACCTCCAAGCCGGCCGGAGCAATCCCGAGGCAATCTGGGGGCTCTGGGGGCCAAGGGTGGAATGGATGGCTTGGCGAGGGTGTCCTTGGGAAGAGTGCGGGGGTCGAAGGGCCGCCAAACGCCCAACCACTGGCCCGCCCGCGAGCGCGGCGCCGAGGGCCGGCGCAGGGTTTCCAGGGCGCCACGGAACTGGCATACAACTGGCGGGGGGTGGAATTGTGAAACCACGGTGGTGGGGAGCGCGGAGGGGGTGGGGGCTACGGGAGCCCTGCCCTGCGTCCCCGGCGCGCCACACAAGGGCCACGGGGACCTAAGCCCCGGAATAACAACAGGTTAAGCTGTCAATAATCGAGGCATACCGCCCTACGCGCGTGAGGGCAACACTCACTCCAAGGGGAAAGAGGGCAACCGACAATGGCATCGTTGAACACTGACAAGCGCGGCAACCGAAGGCTCCAATTCAAGGCCCCGACCGGCAAGCGGGCCACCGTCTACCTGGGCAAGCTCCCGCTCCGGCAAGCGCAGACGGTCAAGAGCTACGTCGAGCGCTTGATAGTTGCGGCAGCGTCGGGCGACTCCATAGACACCGATACGGCCGTTTGGTTGGGACGGATTACGGACGAATTGCACGGGAAGTTGGTTCGCGCTGGGCTTGTGGCAGAGAAGGAAACCGCCACGCTTGGCGAGTTCCTTCAAGCCTACATTGAAAGCCGGAGCGACGTGAAACCGCTGACGGTCGAACACTACAAACGGGTACAGACCGATCTGGTCGATTGCTTCGGCGCGGATAGGCCGCTTCGCGAGATTACAGCGGGCGATGCTGACGGGTTTCGCCTGTACCTGTTGGGAAAGGAACTGGCCGAAAACACCGCGCGGCGCCGATGCGGCCGGGCTAAGCAATTCTTCACGGCTGCGGTACGTCGGCAGTTGATCGCATCGAATCCGTTTGCGGACTTGAAAACCCGAGTAGGTGCCAGTGCTGATCGTTTCTACTACGTCACTCGGGATGAGGCTCAGAAGGTCCTGGATGCTTGCCCCGATTCCCAATGGCGACTGCTCTTTGCATTAGTGCGTTTCGGCGGGCTTCGATGCCCTTCGGAACCTCTGGCGCTGCGCTGGGGTGACGTGGACTGGGAGTGCGGCCGAATCCGTGTCAGAAGCCCGAAGACCGAGCACCACGAGGGCGGCGAGTCACGGGTAATCCCGATCTTCCCGGAACTGCGGCCTTACCTGGAAGAGTCTCGGGAACTGGCGGAACCGGGCACAGAGTACGTCATTACGCGGTATAGGGACAGCAACAGCAACCTGCGAACACAGTTGGGCCGGATCATCCGGAGGGCAGGGCTGACACCCTGGGAGAAACCGTTTGCGAACTGCCGGAGCACTCGTGAGACCGAGCTAGCGGAGCGGTTCCCCCTACACGTCGTATGCGCCTGGATCGGCAACTCGCAACCCGTGGCAGCGAAGCACTACCTACAGGTGACCGAAGATCACTTCCAGAGGGCGCTTGGGAGTGCCGAGACGGTAACGCAAAATGCAACGTATCCCGCGCACGTAAAGGGCGGTAAGGCGCAGCACGCCGAACCGCGAAATCCCGTGTTTACCGAGAAATGCGGGGCCTTACGTAACTGTACAAATGTCAAGGCTCCCCGACGAGGACTCGAACCTCGGACCCAGCGGTTAACAGCCGCTTGCTCTACCAACTGAGCTATCGGGGAACAGTGGCCGAACAGCTTATGCTAGCTCGCATCGCTTTGGCTCGCAAGAGGATACATCGGTCACGGGGATTCGGCGCTTCAGTGTGGGCCAGAGGTTGGATGGTTTGGGGCGGGAGACTGTCGGGGGGGGTTGGTGAAGACAGCGGGCGGAGGTGGTCTCGGGCGGCAGGGTCGTTGGGTGATGGGTTTTGCTCCGCAGCGGACCGGCTGAGTGGGGCGAGCCGGGGGGCGTCCAGGGGAAGCCAATATTTCGAGGGGGCTTGTCCCAGTCTGCAAAGCTACTCCAAGACACGCCGCCATCGCTCCAAGTTCCACCGGACCTTCTCGGCCTGACTCATTTGGCTGAAGTCGGGCTGGGGCTGCCAGCCGTTCGTGGAGACCCCGCACACTGGCACGGAACGGCGACCCCCCCGAAGCGGGGGCGCCGTGGCAGAGCCGCTATAGGCCGTGGCCGTTTGCGTGAGCTTGAGATCGCCTTCCAAGGGGCGATGGGGTTGGATGCCGAGCCGGGCCAGGTCGGCGTGGTAGGCGCGGACCGCCTCGTCGGGCCCGATCTGGTCCTCGGCGATCGCCCGGAGGTAGCGGACGAACGTGAGCTGGTGCTCGGAGTGGTTGATCTTCCGTCCGTAGAGCGCCACGCGCGCACCGTATTTCTTGGCCTCCCAGAGCATCTGGAAGGCGTCGAACGTGGTGCCGGCCGAGCCGCCCAGGATGCCGACGATCAGCGAGCGATCGTAGCGTGCCAGGGCCTCCATGGCCGCGGGGCCGTGGTAGGGGATTTTCAGGAACAGGGGCCGCCCGCGCCTGGTTACCCCGGCCAGGGCGCGGACGATGTGGTCGGCCAGGAACCGGCCCCCGTCCTCGGGGGCGTGCTCGCCGGGGGCGTTGGGGTCGAAGACTTCGAGGAAGTGGCGGAAGCCCTTTTCTTCGGCCTCCAGGCGGAACCGCCTGTAGGCATCGAGCGTTTCGAGGTCGCGCTCGGCGTCGTTGTTGAAGGTGATGGAGTAGAGTCCCAGGTCGGCCCCCAGGCGCCGCTCCTCGGGCGAGCACTCGGCCTTGGCGCACTGGATGTGATCGATCGTCGCCGTTCGGAACGGTCGCGAGGGCTGGGTGGCGTAGCGGCCGGTGCCGGCGGCCAGCCAGATGTCGGTGGTGTCGTTCGCACGAACTGCCGGGGTGACCGGAGAATCGTCGAAAAGCCGCTCTTGGATCGTCAAGACCTCGTTTGAGCCGGCGCTCATGAGCATGATGTCGACCAGGCCCTGGCGTGTGATGTCCCGCATCATCTGGCGGTATTCATCCAGGGTGCGGAAACACGCCTCGTGCGCGTGGTGTTCCGGGCTGCGCCCCGGTGCGGCCAGTCCGAAGGCCATATCGGCGTCCTTGGCGTCGGCCAGGATGAACTCGCTGCAAGAAGGTTCGGCCAGGATCCGGGCCAGCTTGCGGTCCAGCGACTTTTCCATCAGGCGACTCCGAACGTTGGGGGGCGGCAGAGGCGAGGTGGGGGACCGGGGAGGCGTCGTTTGCGCCCGGCCGCACGGCACGACCGCCCTGGCGCGGCCACCCTGGCGAGGGACCCGTCAGGCAATTATAGCTTAGCCGGGTCGTGGCCCCGGTGCCGGCCGGACATACACGACTGAATGCTCATCCACTGCTCACCGGGCCCCAAATCCCCCTTCCGGCAAACCGCCACTTCGGCGACAATCCACCCTACTCCGTTGCGAAACGCCGCACAATCTACTCCCGGCCGCTGATGATCAAACAACTTCTCCACAGAGTGCTGCCGGTCGCCGTCAGTGCCGGGTTGATCGCCTGGTTGCTGTACCTAATCCCGCCGAGCAAGGTGGTCGACGAGTTCGTCAAGGTGCCCTGGCAGCAGATCCTGCCGGTCACCGCGGCGATGGTCCTGGCCCTCTACCTCTGGGACACCGTCTGCCTGCAAACGGTCTTCGCCACCGACGGCCACGTGGTGCCATACCGCCGGATGTTGCACGTGCGCGGCACGTCGTACCTGCTCGGGGCGTTCAACTACGAGCTGGGCCAGGGCTTGGTCGCCTGGAGCATATCCCGGCTGCAGAAGATCAGTCTCCTGCAAACCATCTCGCGAAGCGTGGTGCTGGCCTACCACGACCTGGTCGTGCTGTTCTCGGTGGGCCTCGTCGGATCGCTGCTGGTCGAGAACCCGGCTCGCGAGGTCCGTCTGGTGAAATTGCTCGCCGGCGTCGGACTGGCGGGATTGGTCGCCGTGGCGGTGGCATTCTCCCTGCTGCCGAGAGAGAAGCGAGAACGCTTTCGGGAAACGCGCTGGGGGGCCTGGCTGGTCGACTGGAGCTGGCGCCGCTCGCTCCGCCTGGCGTGGCAGCGGTTGGTCTACTTCGGCATCCTGATTCTCTACGCCGGCGTGGCCCTGGCGATCTGCGGCGTTCCGGTCGATTCGCTGGTCGTGGCCAGCACCATCCCGGTGGTTTTGCTGGCCGACGCGCTGCCGAGCGTCTGCGGCATCGGCACGCGCGAGACGGCCCTGATTCTGCTGCTGAACCCGGAGAATCGGGCGGCGATCTTCGCCCTGAGCCTGATCTGGTCGACCGGCATGATCGTTGGCCGGATGACGATCGGCCTGCTGCACTATTGGGTGCCGGGGCGGGCGGCGGAGTGAGGCTTTGCCCGCGGTCTGAGCGCAGCAGTGCTCGACCGGTCCTCGGCTCATGCGGCCCGTCCCCTGGCGGAAAGCGTCTGAACTGGGCTTGACGCGGCTCGCCGGAGTCTTGAATAATGCGCCCGCTGCTCAGCTAAATTGGGTATTCTGGGAAATTTCCGGGATATACACACGGGTGGTAGCCTGTTTCTCCAGCACGGAAGCCATGCACATGACAACACTCGTTACCGGTGCCGGGGGACTGATTGGTGGCCGCATGGTCGCCGAACTCCGCCGGCAAGGCCAACCCGTTCGGGCCTTGGTCCGCCGAGAGGAACAAGCCACCCCGCTGCGCCAGCTTGGAGCGGAGGTCTTCGTGGGCGACATCCGTGACCGGGACGTCGTCGACTCGGCCGCGCGCCACATCGACGTGGTGCACCAGTGCGCCGCCGCCACCGGTCCAAAATGGACCAAGCAGGAGGTCTACGACGTCAACCTCGGCGGGGTGCGCAACGTCCTGGAGGCGATGCGCAGCAACGGCAAGGGGCGGATGGTCTACCTCAGCTCGATCAACGTGCTGGGCATCCGCCACTTCGACGAGGCTGCCGAAGACATGCCCACCCGGCGCGAAAACGAACCCCATTCCGACGTCAAGATCGATGCCGAGCAGCTTTGTCTCGAGTATCGCCGGCGCCACGGCGTGGACGTGACGATCCTGCGGCCCGGGCTGGTCTACGGGCCCGGTGAAAGGCACGTGCCGAAGATCCTCGACGCGATCAAGCGGGGCAAGTTCGCTTTCATCGGCAGCCGCGACCACGTGATCCCCATGGTCTATCTCGACGATCAGATCCGGGCCATGCAGCTTGCCGCGCTGAAGCCCGAGGCATCCGGCCGGATCTACCACGTCACCGACGGCGAGCGGACCACGATCGGCCAGCTCGCCGACTACCTGGCCGAGCTTTCCGGCTCGCCGAAGCCGGAGAAGGTGCTGCCGTACGTCGTTCCGCGGGCGGTCTGCTTCGCGTTCTGTGCGCTGAGGAAGCTGCGCCTGGTCAAAGGCCCGGGCCCGATCACCCGCGTGGGGCTCAGGTTCTTAGGGTGTTCGCGCCATGTCGACATTACCCGGGCCGGGGAAGAGCTCGGGTTCCTGCCGCAGACCGGTTTTCGGGAAGGGATCGCCGCCACGGTGCGGTGGATCGAGGAGCACCGCGATGAGAAAGGAATCTCCGTCAAACGCGCAGCCTGAGGTCTCCCAGGCAGCGGTCGCCGACGCGCTGCGCGCCCTGTGGGTCGAGCCGGTCGACGCTCCCGGGCGAATCGCGGTGGCCGAGGAGCGGGTCGACGAGCTGACGCGGACCACGCTCGACGCCATGCTCACCCGGCGCTTTCGCATCGGCAAGAAGCCCTCGGGCGAGGAGCACGACCTGATCTTCGGGCACATTCGGCGCTACGTGCGCCGGGGGCGTCCGGTGCAAGTCGCGCTCGGCTACGGCCCCCTGAAAAACCCCAACACCACGCGCCAAAGCCGGGCCGACTGGGCCGACTTCTTCGCGCTGGCGAACCTCTGCCGTTGGCACAACAAGGTCGCCGAGGTCTACGCGCCCAGCCTCCGCGTGAAGCTGCTGTTCGACGATTCCACGGCCCGGATGGTCCTTGGCGCACCGCGAAGCCGCATCAAGTCGTACATCGGCTCGCTGCGAAGGCTGATCGGCGTGCTGGGCTATCGCTCGGTGATCGTGGGGACCATGCGCCAGTCGACGTTCGCCTGGCTGTTTCACCTCGGTTTCTACCAGTGGGCCCGGCGCCGGGTGCGCCGCTGGGAGCAGGACCCGAAGAACCAGCCGCTCATCGATCGAATGGTCGAGTACGCCCGCCGGAACCTGGCCCTGCCCTTCGGGCTCGACGAGGAGGCGCGAGAGCGCCGCTATCGTGAGGCGGGCCACCGGTTCCGCGTCTACTGGGAAGCGCTCGCGCTGAGCGGGATCCCGCGGCTGAACACGCGGCTGATCGCCATGTACCTCGACGGGACCCAACACCACCGGCCGCAGCGGGGCGCGCTGCACCTGCACAGCCTCGGCGGCGGCCAGATGACCCAGCCCTGGCAGGGCGAAGGGGCCCTGTTGGACAACGGCCACGGCAAGCTCGTCCCCTTCGCGCTGACCGCGGCCCGGCGCGACCGCATGGAAACCCGAGATGTCGACGGATTGGCGCTGGTCCCCATGGAGGGCTTCGAGCGGATCGAGGTCTGCCGGGAAGCCGAGCAGGTCGCCGAGCCGGCGAAAGAGGCTGCCCGCCCGAGGCGCCACGCGGCGTGATCGGGGACGAAAGAGGGGGGAGGAAGAAGGGGACGGGGCTGACTTGTGCGAAGCCGGGCACCAACCGGAGGTTGGTCGCGGGCCGTTGACGGCAAATTAGCCCCGTCCCCTTTTTCCCACCACGCTCCGACCCGGGCCTGCGATGACGGACAGCCACCGCCCGAAACCCCCGTCGCGTCGGAGCATTCTGCTCACCGAGGCGGCCAGCACCTCGGCACGGCAGACGCTCTACGCCCTGGGCCGCATGGGGCACACGATCGACGTCTGCGACCCGCAAAGGCTCTGCCTGGGGCGTTTCTCCCGCTACGTGCGCAAATGGCACCGCTGTCCGTCGTTCGCCGCCGATCCGGTCGGCTACGTCGAATTTCTCCTGGAGCGCCTGGACCGCGGCTCCTACGACGTGCTCTTTCCGGTACACGACCAGGTCTACCTCTTAAGCCGGTTTCGCGAGGCGCTCGGGCGGCGCGTGGGCGTGGCCCTGCCGGAGTTCGGGTCCGTCGAGCGGGTGCAGAGCAAAGTGCAGTTCGCCCGGCTGCTCGAAAGCGTAGGTCTGCCCCACCCCCGCACCGAAGTCGTACACACGGCCGACGGGCTCGACGCTGCGTGGGATTACCCCTGTTACGTGAAGCTCGAGTACAGCACGGCCGGACGCGGCGTGTGGCGTGTGGAAAACGCCGAGCAGATGCACAGCGTCGCCCGGGAAGTGCGCGGGCTTGCGTCGGGTCTCGACGAGCCGCTGCCGCTGGTGGTTCAACAGCCGGCGCCGGGGATGTTTCACGCGGTGCAGGCCGTGTTCCGCCACGGCGAGCTGGCCGCGGCCCACTGCTACCGCGGCCGGGCGGTGGGCGTCGGGGGGAGCTTCCACGGGCGCGAGAGCCTGCGCCATCCGTTCGTGCTCGACGACATGGCCCGGCTCGGGGCCGCGCTGGGCTGGCACGGGGCCATCCACGCCGAGTACTTCCTCGACGAGGCGGGAAGGCCCACCTACATCGAGGCCAACCCGCGCATCGGAGAGACCCTCAACGCGACGCTCAGCGGCGTGAACCTCTCCGAGGCCCTGGTGCGCGTGTCGCTCGACGAGCCGGTCGAGGCGCCCGCGTCGATTCGCGAGGGGATCAAAACCCACGCGGTGATGATGGGCGTGATGGCGGCCGCCGAGCGGGGCGAGGGCCGCCGGGTGATCGCGGCCGAGCTGTGGCGGGCATGGCGGCACCGAGGTGTTTACGCCGATAGCCAGGACGAGCTGACGCGCCCGCGCGAAGACCTCTGGAGCCTGCTCCCCGCCGCGTTCGTCACTGCGCAACTGCTCTTTCGCCCCGGCGTCGTGCAGCGGATCGTGCGCCGGGCCGTGGAGAACTACGGCCTCGACGCGGCGGCGGTCCGCCGGATCGCCTCGCTGCCGGCAGAGACCCTCGATGCGTGCTAGGGCACCTCGGGGACCGTCCCGATTTTCGTGCAGCGAAAATGGGACTGTTCCCCTCCACTCGGCCTGCTACCCTCCGTCAACCTCGCCCCCAACCTCGTTCCCAAGCTGGAGCTTGGGAACGAGTCACGCCTGCTTCTTTGCCGGATGCCGCCCTGTCGCGCAACGCCGGGACCGGGTATGCTGGTTTCTGATCGCTCGGACACGGTTCGAGGACCCTCAAGGGAAGGTGGGGTCATGTTGGGCACGCGAAACCCGGAGGTCCTGGTGGTCGGGGCGGGCCCGGTCGGGCTGCTGGCGGCGCTGAAGCTGGCGAACCGCGGGGTCCGCGTGGGGATCGTCGACCGGGAGTGGCGGCCCGGGGCACACAGCTACGCCCTGGCCCTGCACGCTCGCTCGCTGGCGCTGCTCGACGAGCTGGGGCTCCGCGACCGCGTGCTGGAGGCCGCCTACCCGGTCCGCACCGTGGCCGTCTACGATGACGCAGGCGAGCGCCGCGCCGAGATGCGCCTGCCCGGCGGTGACGAAGCCGGCGGGGCTGGCTGCGTCGCGGTCATGCGCCAGGACGCCCTGGAGAAGCTGCTGGCCGACGCCCTGAAGCGAGCAGGCGTCAAGGTGGCCTGGAACCATGAAGTGGTCCGGCTCGTGCCCGAAGACGACCGCGTGGGCGTCACGATTAACGAGCTGGCCAAGGACACGGTGGGCTACGCCGTGGCCCACACCAACTGGGTCGTGGCCCGGTCGTCGGATTTCAACGTGCCCTGGGTCGTGGGGGCCGACGGGCACAGGTCGTCCGTGCGTCGGATGTTGAGTGTCGGTTTTGCCGAGTCGGGCCCGGCGCAGCATTTCGCCGTGTTCGAGTTCAAGACGACCGCGGACTTGGGCGACGAGATGCGCCTCGTCCTCGGCGAGCAAACCGCCGACGTGCTCTGGCCGCTGCCCGATGGGTACTGCCGCTTCAGCTTCGAGCTGCCCGACTTTTCGGCCTCGCAGGCCATATCCGAAAAGGGGTCAGACCCCCTTGGCTTAAGGGGTCTGACCCCTTTTCGGATAGGCACTAAGAGCCGCGTGCCGGTCGAGATCGGCACGGCGAGGTTTCCCGTGCTCAGTGAGGAGAGCCTCCGCACGTTGCTCGGCGAGCGGGCGCCGTGGTTCGAGGGCGAGGTCGAAGAGATCCGCTGGCGGATCGTGGTCCGGTTCGAGCGCCGCCTGGCCGAGGCGTTCGGACGCGGCCGGATGTGGCTGGCCGGCGACGCCGGGCACATCACCGGACCGGCCGGAATGCAGAGCATGAACGTGGGACTGCGCGAGGCCGACGAACTGGCCGGCATCTTGGCCACCGTGCTACGCGATCGCGCGCCCGAAGAGGGAGTGCGGGAATACAACAAGAAGCGGCTCGAAGAGTGGCAGTTCCTGCTGGGCATCGAGGGCGGGCTCGTGCCCAAACCGGGGGCCGACCCGTGGGTCGCCCAAAACGCCGGGCGGCTGTTGCCCTGCATTCCCGCCGCGGGCGACGACCTGGAGGCGCTGGCCGCACAGATCGGACTTGAGCGGCAGTGATCCATCCGTGGGACCGGCTCAAGGGCTTCAAGGTGTCCGGGAACTGAAATTCGCTGAAGATCCCTTGTAGGAGGCGAAACGAACTGTCGCACGTTCTTGGAAGCGAGGCAAACCATGACGTGGCCAACATCGACAATTCGCCGGTTCATTCCGCTCGTGGCGGCGCTCACGACGATCTGCGGAGCGGCGGCCCGCGGCGCGGAAGAGGCCAACTCGGCCGTGCAAGCCGAGGCCCGGCGGATCTTGGACGCGGCCGGGGTCCACGGCGGGCTCATCGCCCAGCTCGGCTGCGGCGACGGGAAGCTCACCGCCGCGCTGGGGGCCGCAGAGGGCACGCTGGTCCACGGGCTAGACGCCGACCCGGCGCTGGTGGCCAAGGCCCGGGCCCACGTCCGCTCCTTGGGGCGCTACGGCAAGGTCGCCATCGAGCAATGGACTCGCGCTCGCCTTCCCTACGCCGATAACCTGGTGAACCTCGTCGTGTGCGACGGACCCGCTGCGGCGTCGAACGAAGAGATCATGCGGGTGCTCGCGCCCGGGGGCGTGGCCTACGTGAAGCAGAACGGCCGGTGGACGAAGACCGTCAAGCCGCGGCCCGAGGAGATCGACGAGTGGACCCACACCCTCCACGACGCCAGCGGCAACGCCGTGGCGGAAGATTCCGAGGTCGGGCCGCCGCGGAGCATCCAGTGGGTCGGCTCGCCCCGTCGTGCGCGTCATCACGAGCGTCTGGCCAGCGTCAGCGTGGTTGTCTCGTCGGGCGGCCGGGTCTTTTCGATCGAGGACCGCGGCTCGATCGCCTCGGCCGTGCTGCCGGCCCGGTGGCTGCTGGTCGCGCGAGACGCCTTCAGCGGCGTCGAGCTGTGGCAGCGCCCGCTGGGAACCTGGGAGGACCACCTGCGCCCCTTCCGCATGGGCCCGCCCGATCTGTCGCGGCGCCTGGTCGCCGTGGGCGAGCGCGTGTACGTCACGCTGGGGCGCGGCCGGCCGGTCGAGGCACTCGACGCGGCGACCGGCGAGACGTTGCGGACCTACGCGGGGACCGACGGCACGAGCGAGATTCTCCATCACGACGGCGTGCTCTACCTCGTGGTCGGCCGGGCCGATGCCGGCGTCCCGGAAGCTGCCGCGGCCGAGCGACGTGGCGATCCGCCGCCCGCCGCGGCAAACCGGCGTTTTCTCGCCGTCCGGGCCGATTCGGGCCAGCTCGTGTGGACCCGCTCAGACGACGACACCAAGGACCTGATGCCCACCACGCTGGCCGTCGGCGGGGGCCGGGTCTTCTTCCAGAATCCAGGGGAGATCCATTGCCTCGAGGCGGCCGGCGGAAAGACTCGCTGGAGCACGGCCCGGCCCGTCACCACCAATCGCCCCGACTGGTCGGCCCCCACGCTGGTCTACTACGAAGCCAAGGACGTGCTCTTCTCGGCCGACCGCGCGGCGCCGGGCAAACTTCGGAAGGAGCCGGGGCGAAAGCACCCCAGCTCGTGGATCGACGCGCCCGTGGGCGGGCTGATCGCCTTCTCGGCGGCCACGGGCGAGCAGCTCTGGTCGTGCGAGTGCCGCGAGGGGTTCCACGCGGCGGTCGACGTGCTGGTGGCCGACGGCCTGGTGTGGACCGGCGAGCTGGCCCACGCCAACGACCCCGGCATCACCGCCGGGCGCGACCCGGTGACCGGCGAGATCAAGCGGCGCCGCCCCCGCGACCAGGAGTTCTTCCAGGTGGGCATGCCGCACCACCGCTGCTTCCGCAATCGGGCCACCGACCAGTACCTCGTGCTGGCCCGGGCGGGTATCGAGCTGATCGACCTGGCCACCGGACGGGCCATCCCCCACCACTGGGTCCGCGGCACGTGCCAATTCGGCACTATCCCCTGCAACGGCCTGCTCTACGTGCCGCCGCACTCGTGCGCGTGTTACCTGGAAGCCAAGCTCAATGGGTTTTACGCCCTGAGCGCGGCGGGGGTGGACGAAGGTGAAGAAGAAGGGGAGGGGGAGAGAGGGGGAGAGGGGGAGACTGGTGGGCGGTTGGTGCGCGGGCCCGCTTACTCCTCGCTTCCCACTTCCCACTCCCCACTCCCCACTTCCTCCGACTGGCCCACCTTCCGCCGCGACGCGGCGCGTAGCGGCTCGACCCCGGCCGATGTCCCGGCGGAGCTAATGCCCGCCTGGCAAACCGAGCTGGGTGGGCGGCCGAGCAGCCTCACGGTCGCGGCGGGCAAGGTCTTCGCGGCCGTGGTCGACGAGCACCGCGTCACAGCGCTCGACGCCAAGACCGGCGAGCTGCTCTGGGACTACACGGCCGGAGGGCGCGTCGACTCGCCGCCCACGATCTTTGCCGTAGGACGGACCCCTGGTCCGTCGAGCAATCGCGCCGAACGTTCTGATCCATCGGCCAAGGAGGACGAATTGGCAATCCGTCCCACGAACGGCCCTGACGGACCGGGGGTCCCTCCTACAACTACCACCGACGGACCGGGGGTCCGTCCTACAACTACCACCGACGGACCGGGGGTCCGTCCCACAACCCTCTGCCTCTTCGGCTCCGCCGACGGCTACGTCTATTGCCTCCGGGCGGACGACGGCGAGCTGGTCTGGCGGTTTCGGGCCGCGCCGCGCGAGCGGCGCGTGGTCTCGTACGGCCAAATCGAGTCGGCCTGGCCCGTACACGGGAGCGTGCTCGTCGACGGCGGGACGGCCTGTTTTGCCGCGGGCCGCTCGTCCTACCTGGACGGCGGCATCCGGCTCTACCGGCTCGAAGCAGCCACGGGCAAGCTGCTCTCGGAAACCCGGCTCGACAGCCGCGACCCCAAGACGGGCTACCAGCCCAAGGGCGTCGTGAGCCAGTTCGACATCCCCGGGGCCCTGCCCGACGTCCTCTCCAGCGACGGGCAGTTTCTTTACATGCGTCAGCGCAAGTTCGACCGCCAGGGCAACCCACTGCCCGGCGGCGGGCGCCACCTCTACAGCCCCACGGGCCTGTTGGACGACACCTGGTGGCACCGCTCGTACTGGATCTTCGGCAGCCGTTACTACACGGGCTACCGCGACTGGTTCCGCGCCGGGCGGGAGGTGCCCGCCGGGCGGATCCTGGTCTTCGACGACGAGGCGGTCTACGGCTTCGGGCGCAAGACGGATTACTACTACTGGTCCACGCCGCTGGCGTACCACCTCTTTGCCGCGGACGAGGAGGCCGAGGTGATCGCCTCGCCGGGCAACCGGCCCCGCGTGCCCGACTGGGGCCAGCGCCAGATCCGCTACCGCTGGACCGGCGAGGTGCCGGCCCTGGTCCGGGCGATGGTGCTCGCCTCGGGGACGCTTTTCCTGGCCGGGCCGCCGGAGCTGGTCGACGAGGAGCAGGCATACCGCGATCCCGCCGACCCCGCCACCGCAGCCCGGCTCGCCGAACAAGAGGCCGCGGCCCGTGGTGAGCGAGGCTCGCGCCTCTGGGCCGTGTCGGCCGCCGACGGGCGCAAGCTCGCCGAGTGTCCTCTGGACGGCGTCCCGGTGTTCGACGGGATGGCTGCCACGCCCGGCCGGCTCTATCTCGCCATGGCCGACGGCCGGGTGATCTGCCTGGCCGGCAAGTGATCCACGGCGAATCAGCAATAGTCCCCGTTCGCTCCGCGAACGAACGTCCTTTCGCGGAGCGAAAGGCGACTCTGTGCGCGGGCCGATCGTGCCGCCTGTAAGGATTAGGGGATTTCTTCGGCATGGCCGGGTCCGCGCAGTTGTTCCGTGTGTTCGGGCGGGGGTCGTGCGAAAAGGTTCGGTCGTAGCCGTTGTGCCCAAGTTTCCGACGCGGTTGTTCCGACCCTACGGATAGTTCCACACGTCCCGTCTGACCGGGATGTCTGGATAGTAGCCGGAACGACGGATGTCCGCGGCGGTCGGCTTCTGTCGGTGGAGGGGGTTGCGCCGCGGGTGCCGTATTTTCGCCCGGTGCACGAGGTGCCGCTGCCTGAAGTCCCGAGTGAAAACGTTTCAATAGGGGGTCGGAAACCCATGAAGACCGCGAAGATACTTCTCGCCCTGTCCGCACTGGGCCTGTGTACGCAACTGGGCTGTGCGGGCAGGCGGAACTGCGGCACGTCGCTGTTGCCGTCCTGCTGCGCCCCGTGCGCACCGCCAACGTGTGCCCCGTGTGCGCCGCCGAAGACTTGCGCACCGTGTGCGCCGGCAAAGACGTGTGCTCCGTGTTTGCCGAAGACCTGCGCACCGAAGACGTGTGCACCGAAGACCTGCGTCCCGCGTGTCGCGAGGACCTGTGGACCGAAGCCCTGTGCGCCGCCGCCGTGCTGCGCCCCTTGTGCCGTTTGCCGGCCGGCCGGTTGCGCTGCGCCGCGGGGCCTGCTCCCGGCCCAAGAGACGGCGCCGGCCGAGGAGCCCGAGGCACCGGCTGACGAGCCCGAGGCACCGGAACCTGCGGCGCCGCCTCCGGCAGCGCCCGTCGCGCCTCCTGCGGAGGAGTCGGCGACACCGCCCGCCGAGCCGGCCGACCCCGTCGCGCCCCCGGCCGCTGAGCTTCGGCGCTTGCCCGAGCCCGACGAGCCGATGCCCTTTGCCCCGGAGGTGCCCGAGACCCCGGCGGCCAACGGGCCGCTGGGCGAGCCGGCACCGCCGGTGGCGCCTCCGCAGAGCAGCACGTTACGGATTTGGCGCTACAACACGGCCCTGCTGCAACAAAACACGACGGCCAAGTAGGTCCAGTTGCGCCTGCTCCCGGCCGACGCCAAAACGTGCAACACGACACCAAAGGGGGCTGGTCCCCTCTTCCTTCCCCACGGGAAGATCGGGACCGCCCCTTGCACGTTGCGCTCGCCTACGCCGGCGGATTCAAGATCCGCGGCAGCTCGAAATAGGCCATGGCTACCAGGGCGACGAACATGAGCACGACGCCGAAGCAGGCCAGGCAGACGTTTGCCGCGGAGGGGCGCCACTGCGGCTCGTCGATGTGGTGCGTGACGCAGTAGAGGTTGAAGGCGTAGAGCAAAGGGGCCGTGGCCAGGCTTACCAGCGCGGCGGCCTTCACCAGCGTGTCCGGCTTGCCGACCAACACCAGGATCAGGCAGGCCAGGAGCGCCGACGCGATCACGAAGCCGTGGTAGACCCGCTTGCGAGCCCCGGCGCCGGACGCCCGGGGTGAAAGCACCGCACAGCTTTCGGCAAACGAACGGGAGAAGCCGTCGATCACGGTGTAGGACGTCGAGAACATGGCAAAGAACGCGGTGAGCATGAAGACGTGGTACATCCAGGGGCCGAGGACCGCCGTGTAGGCCGTGGAGAGGGCTTCGGCAAACTGGACGTCTTGCAGCTCCTTGCCGCGGCCCGCGAGGTGTACGGCCCCCATGGTCATGAACATCACGCCGCTCAAGAGCGAGAGGAGGTAGCCGGCCCGCATGTCCCAGAGCGAGGTGCGCAGATGCTCGACCCGCGCGGTTTTCGAGGTATCCGCGGCCCCTGCGGAACGAGCCCGCAGCTTCTCCAACGTCCAGAACGAGTGCCAAACCGACACGTCGATGCCCGTGGGCATCCAGCTTAGGATCGCGGCCACGAGGATCAGCGATCCGGCGGGCACGCCGGGGACGACCAGGTGGCGGAGCGTCTCGGGGCCGGGGAGGATGGGCACGAACGCCAGCAGCGTGGCCAGGGCCAGCCCGGCCATCATGATCTTGTTCAGGTGGTCCATCCACGAGAAGCCGCCCGCGAAGAGCAGCCCCACGATCGCCGCGGCCAGGATGGTGGAGAACCACTCCATGCCGAGGCAGTGGGTCCAGGTCGAGAGGACGGAGCCGGCGATGCTCATCACGGCGGAGAGCACGCCGACGCCCTGCACCAGCGTGCCCACGAGGAACACGACGACGGCCCATCGCCCGGGGCCGGGGATTCGCGCGTATCCGTCGAGCAGGTGGCGCCCCGTGGCCGCGGCGTATCGCGGCCCGAACTCGAAGGCCGGGTACTTCACCAGATGGGCGACGAGAACCAGCCAGAGCAGCTCGAATCCGAACAGGGACCCGGCCTGGGGGCTGAGCACCAGGTGCGACGCCCCCACGCTGGCCGCCGCCAGCAGGATGCCCGGCCCGAGCGCGTTCCAGAGTTTCCTTGCGCCCAAGGGCGTGCCTCCTCAGGCGGCGAGCACGTCGAGAAACAGGGGCATGAAGTAGGGCAGGTCGGGCCATCCGCGCGAGGTGACCAATCGCCCGTCGGCGACCGCCGGCTCGTCGACGAAGGTGGCCCCGGCCCGTTCCACGTCGGCCCGGATCCCGTGGTAGGCCGCGATGCGGCGTCCCTTGACGGGCCGGGCGGCGTAGATCACCTGGGGGCCGTGGCACATCGCCCCCAGCGGGAGCTCCCCGTCGTAGAAATGGCCCACGACGTCGAGCACTTCCTGGTACTGGCGGATCTCCTCGGGCCCGCGTCCGCCGGGAATCAAGAGGCCGTCGTAGTCGGCCGGCTTGACGTCCTTGTAGGCGATCTGGGTCTTGATCTGGTAGCCGAGCTTCTCGGTGTAGTTGGAGTATTGCGGCTCGAAGTCGTGGACGACCATCTGAAGCCGTTTCACCTCGGCTGCCGCCACGACCGGCTCGACGCCCTCCTCCATCAGGCGGTAGACCATGTAGTACGTTTCCATGCCTTCGCTGAACTCGCCAACGGCAACCAACACGCGCTTGCCCTTGAGCTTGTTGCGTTGCGGCGCCTTGGCCGGTGCGGGCCCGGCCCCCAGCGCGGCCAGCCCGGCCGCCCCCAGCGAGACGGCCAAGGCCCGGCGGCGCGAGATCCCCTGCGATTGGTGTCGGCTCATCGGATCGGCTCCTGGTTCGGATGGTGGAGTGGGCATCTCCCGAGACTTCCGAAGTCTCGAAGACTTCGGAAGTCTGCCGCTGCCCAGCACGGTCCTGGGATAGGCTCTAAAGGTCGCCAACGCCGACGACGTAGGTGTTGCAGTGCGGACAGACGCGGGTTCCGGCGTCGATCGGCCGATCGCACCTCGGACAGGCCTTCTTGGGCGGAGGGCTCATGGAGGTCGCACCCGCCGGTGCCTCTTCCGGGACGCCGTTGGGTTCTGGAGGCGCATGGGGGGCGGGAACTGCCTCGTGGGGTCCCAGCAGGCTCAAGATCGAATCCTCGGAAAACTCCCCCTCATGGGGCATCGGAATCTCCACCCGCGCCTGGCAGCTCGGGCACAGCACCGTCTTTCCGGCCAGATGGTCCTTGACGTTCAGGACGTGCCCGTTGCGGCAGACGACACGGATCGCCATGTCCTTCTCCTCCGGCCGACATCCTTGCGAGCCACGGCCCGCCAATGGCACGGCATACTGGCCCGCTTTCCTACTCTCTATCGCCCGCCCAAGCGATTTCCTGACAGTGCGACGAGAAATTGGGCAAAATTGTGGCTGGTGGGGGGTGTGGCATTGACCCCGCGGGTGGGGTAACCCCCATCGACACCTCGGCCGCAGCCATGTAGCGGCGGCACTCCCACGCCGTAACTCTTCGTTGGAGTCCAGCCTTTAGGCTGCCTAGGCGGGCAAAAGACCTGCCGAAAGACAGGCTAAAGCCTGGACTCCAACTTTCTGAAGCCAAGCAGGATTCAGGTCGATAAGTCCGGCACCTCGTACCCCTCGCGGTAGTAGCCGTGCGCCAACTTGTTGGCTTCTTCGTGGTCCTTGAAGCACTCGTTCTGGCGATCGACTTGAAGCCAGGGTCCGAGAGTGGCGGTGTTCGGGTCGATCTCGTTGGCCTTGAGATGCTCGACGAACCGTTCGTACGCTTCGGCCCAGACGGGGATATCGGCCACGGCGGCCCGCTGCGCTTCGGCCGTGGCGATCTGACCGACCCGATACGATATGTTACCCGTATGGCAAACCGCTGTCGAGCGGTGTCCCACCTCGACCTCGGCGTTGAGCGTCTCGCGGCTACCGGCGCGGACCGCCGAAATGAAGTTGGCGAAGTGGTTCCCGCCCCCCGAGAAGGTGGCCACTTGCTTGCCGTCGTTGTCCCGGGCGATGCCTCGGTAGAGGCTCACCGACCCCCCCTCGCAGTCGACCACCACGCCGACGCGCTCGCCGCGGAAGTCGGGCATGGCGTTCGATCCAGCGGCCTTGCGCAGGTTGTGGACCTCGTAGATCACCGGGGCCGTGGGAAAGTCGTAGTAGATGATCTGCGTGTTGGGCACGTCGCAGGCGTCGTTGAACAGGAACCGGCCGCCGATCGACATCACGCGCCGCGGCAGCATGGTCTCGCCCAGGCACCATCGGGCCACGTCGATCTCGTGGACGCCCTGGTTGCACGACTCGCCGTCGCCCGTGTTCCAGTCGAAGCTGCAATCGTACTGCAGCTTGTCGCGGTAGATGGGCAACTTCTTGGCCGGCCCGCACCAGAGGTCGTAGTCGACCGTCTCGGGGATGGGCAACGGCTCCTCGCGCTTGCCGCACGAGGAGCGGGGCTTGTTGGCGAAGGCGGTGAGGTACTTGATCTTGCCCAGGTGTCCCTCGCGGATCCAGGCGAATGCCTGCTCGAACTTGGCCTCCGAGCGGTGCTGCGTGCCGCACTGCACGATGCGGTCGAACTTGCGCGCGGCATTGACCATCTGCCGCCCTTCCCAGATGTAATGCGAAAGGGGCTTCTCGACGTAGACGTGCTTGCCGGCCTGGCAGGCCCAGATCGTGCTCAGCCCGTGCCAGTAGTTCTGCGTGGCGTTGCCGATCGCGTCGATGTCCTTGCGGTCGAAAAGCTTGCGCATGTCGGGGTACTGGTCGGCCTTGTGTCCGTATTTCGACTCGATCAGCCCGGCGGCCGCGCCCATGCGCTGCGTGTCGGGGTCGCTTAGGGCCACGACGGTCACGCCCTGCTGGCCCTGGAACGAGGGGATGTGGGCGTGCGTGCCGCGCCCGCCGAGCCCGACCTGGCCCATCAGGATCTCGTCGTTGGCGCCCAAGACGCGGGCCCGGGCTACGCGCGGAACGCTCACCGCGGCCCCGGCGGCCAATAAGCTCGTAACGAACCGTCTGCGACCGATCTTCATGACAAAGCCTCCTGGGTACGAGTCATTCTGATTTCTTGTCCCTTAAGACCCAGCTTTCCGGGCCCTTCTCGACAAGGTACTGGAAGCCGTAACGCACCGGACGTGCCATGTCGAACCCGAACTGCTTCTCCCGGGAGAGCGTCCCGGCCCTCTCGGCAAGCCCTTCTCGCGTGATCCGGCTCGGGCGCGGCAGCCCGATGAGGATCTCGTTTCCCGCCCCTTCGACGTCGAGGAAGTACAGCTCGTCGAAGACCTCCTGGTACGTGCGGACCATCGAATCGTGAAGGGGATTCGACGCGCGGCACCAGATGTTCCCCACCACGATCCCCTTCGGCCCCAGCGCCCGGCGCACCGCGTCCAGGAACTCTTGGGTGGCCAAATGGTAAGGGATGCTCTCCGAGCCGAAGGCGTCCAGAAAGATCACATCGTAGCGGACCCGGGTCTCCTCGATGAAGCGGCGCCCGTCGGCCACGTGGGCGCGCAGCGTGGCGTCCTCGCGGAACCCGAAGAACCGCTTGGCCACCTCGACCACGTCGGGGTCGATGTCGACCACGTCGATGGTGGTCCGCGGGTAGTGCTTGTGAATGAACCGGGGAAGCGTGCCCCCGCCCAGGCCGATCACCAGTATCCGCTGCGGCTCCTCGACCAGCGCCATCCCCACCAGCATGGCCCGCAGGTAGGGGAGCTCGAGGTGATCCGGATCGTCCGGATCGACCACGCTCTGGCGCACACCGTTCCGCTCGAACCACAACGTGCGCAGCCCCCGGTCGTTCTCGGTGACTACGATCGTGTTGTAGGACGACTCCTTCTCGTAGAGGGTCTTGTCTTGCGCCGGAGCGCAGCCACAACTGGCCAGCACCGCGATCAATCCCAGGGATAGAAGTCTCAGGCGTTGCACGGCTAGGGTCCTCCGGGCGGCCGGCTTGGGGGGCGAGTCCCTATTCTCCTTCCCGGGCGTCCCCGGTGCAAGTAACGAACTCAAACTGAAAGCGAGCGTATCTTGTCAAGAGGCAAACGGACCGAGAACCGGGCGGCTTTCGTAGTCAAGGTAGCTGCTTTCGCCACTGCTGCCACGTGCGGAAGATCGGCGGCTGCGCCAACGGCCGGACCTCCCATGTGTGCTCGCCGGGCATGATCGGAACGATCAGCGTCTCCTCGTGCGTGCCCGGGGCGTAGCCCTGTCCGTCGACCACGAGCACCGGCAGGCGGTCGAGCCCCGAGGGCCGCGAGAGGTGGACGTACCGGCCCTCGCCCGACGACCGGCCGACAATCCGTTCGGCGTGAAAGGTGACGTCGACCGGGCCGTCGGTCCACTGCCGGGCCGTGTTTCCGCCGTGGCCAACCTGCCAGCCGTCGACGATCACCAAACGCGTGGTCCCGGCCTTCTCGTCCACTTCAATCCCTCCCCGGCGGCCGATGAACTCCACGCCGTCGCGGTCCAAGTGGATCGTCTCCGGCGAGTCGAACTGGTAGGACACACCGCCCTCGCGCTCTTGCTTCGTAACGCCGGGCGAGACCTCTTCGATCGGGCCGGCGCCCGGGTCCAGCGCGAAGCGGATGCTCGTCGCCGGCGCGGGCTGACGGATGGTCTGCGTCCGCTGCGTTTGGCCGGCGGGCACCACGCGGACCGCGGGTACGGCGCTCTCGAAGGTGACGCCGCGGTAGGTCGCTGTGCCGGGTCCCTCGGCAATCACCAGATGGACCTCCTTGGGGTAGATTCGCACGGCCCCGGCCGTCCCCTTGAAGGCGACGTCCCCTTGCCGAAACTCCAGCGGCGTACGACCGGCAAAGACGTAGTCGGTCCCTTCGCCGGTGGGGATCTTCGCCACGCCGTCGGCCAGCGACTCGTAGCGGGGCGCCGCCTCGTCGGCCCGCTGCGGATAGAGGACCACGAGCACGTCCCGGCCGGGGGCAATGGGCCCGACCGCCGTCACGGTGATCGTCTCCTCGACCCTCACGCTGGTTGCCGGCTTGCCCTCGGGCGGCGCGGGCGAGGCCTTCTGCCAGTTGATGGCCGCCCGGTTGTAGAGCGGTCCGTCCTGCGTGGCGTCGCGGCTTTCGGCTTGGATGGCGTCCGGCTGCAAGAAGCGGACGTGCAGGCGAGGGCCGAACGTGCTGGTGTAATTCAGCTCACGGGACGCGGCCCGGACCTGGTCCTTCTTGCCCGGCGTCTTCAGGTACCACCACTTGCGCTGGAGCTTCGGGGGGTCGCCCTCCTGGTTGTGAAAGCTGTCGCGGAGCACGAAGTAGTTTGGCCCGGCGGCCGACTTCCCCTTGAGGAACAGCACTTGCCGCGACCAGCGTTGCGGGCCGTAGTCGCCCAGGCCGAGCAAGTAGTCGACCGAATCGCTGAAGAAATGCCCGTGGACCCCCGAGATCGCGCCTCCGCCGGGCCAGCCGCCGTCGTTGCTCGGCGAGCCGAACCGCACGCGATTGTGCCAGCCGAACTCGGCGCCCAGCTTGGCGAACGGACGGTTGTCGTGGATGGCGTAGCCGAACAGGCTCAAAGTGCTCAGCGGGGCGCCCTTGGCGTAGAGGACGAAGTCGCCCTGGTTGGCGTCGCAGTGGCTGGTCAGATAGCCCTGGCGAAAGGAGAAGTAGGTCTCGTTCGGGTCGCCGGCGTGGGCGCGGAGCACCGCCCCGAACCCCGGCCACCACGTGCTACGAAGAAGCTTGGGCACGTACCCGGCCGGAAGCTGCGCGAGCAGGTCGGCGTGAGCCAACGCCCGCGGGGTGAAGCCGGCGTCGTGGTGCGAGTGCATCGGGCGCCCGAGCTGGTCCCAGCTCCAAACCAGGGCCTTGGCCAGATCCGGGTCCACGTCGCGCATCAACCCGGCCGCCACCAGCCAGTGCGTCGTCAGGTCGTAGCCCTCGTGACCCCAGTTGGGCAGCATCCGCGTGCCGAAACGGGGGTCCTTCGGCGAGAGCAAGTTGACCGTGAACGCCGCGGGCAAGGCGGCCTGGCGCGCGGTCGGCTCGTCGAGCCGGCCCGCGCCGCCCAACACCATGGCCGTTTGCATCACGTGCGGCGCGCTGGCCCCGAAGTAGGTAATCAGTTCACTCCAGGCACCGCCGGGAGCCACGTTCATGGACAGCTTGTACCGCAGGTAGTCGGCCGACAAGTCGAGCCAGCGGTCGGCCTGCGGGTGGTCCGGTATCAAGCACGCCACGAACGGCAGGGCACAGAAGCGGTTGATCGGCATGTTGGGGTTGCCCAAGTGGACCATGCTGCCGCGGGGATTGAAGTCGGGCTCCGTGAGCGTGGAGGCCAGCGCCGCCAGCGCCGTGCGCAGACGTGCCCTCTGCTCGGGATCGAGCTGCGGGCTGGAGAGCAGCTCGTCGGCCTCGTGGGCCCACCCGGCCATCTGTGCGTGGCGGAAGTGGGCCACCCACGTCAGCGCGCGGGCGTCGCCGCCGCGGCGCAGCGCCTCGTGGGCCTGTCCCCAGGGGCCGGACCAACAGCTCGGGCCGAATAGCCCCTTCCAAAGCTTCTCCCGCCGCTCGGGGCCGTCGTTGAAGTAGAGGTATTCCCCCAACACCTCACTGCTGGGAAGCGACGACAGCTTTCCCGCCAGTCGGCCGACGTCCTGCCGGCGAACGACCAGACGCGGGTAAGTCACGTCCCCGCGAGCCGGCCAGTCGAGGACCCAGTCCTTGTAGTTGTCGAGCGTCACGTGGCCCTCGTACTGCCGCAGCGGGTACAAGGTCCCGTGGTATTGCATCGGCCCGGCCACCAAGGCCCACACGCGGCGGCGAAACGTCAGCGGCAGCTCGGGGTCGTACTCGCCGGTATGGAGCAGCGTGTTGGGGTGCGGCTGGGCCAAGAGCGGCCAGCAGAGCGCCACGTCGCCGGCGCGATGCACCCATAGCTCGGCGAACTGCTGCGGCGCCCGGAACCACCGGTGCATGCCCCGCCACGTCCCCGCGTGCAACGGGACCACGGCCAGCATCGGCGCCTTGGGGTTGGCCGCCAAGGCCCGGCTGTCGACCAGCCCGAAGTAATGCGCCGCCGGGTGCCACGGGTACCACGCCAGCAAATCGAGGACCTTGGCCGACGGCTGGTCGTAGCGGATCGCGCGATGTCCGAAGTTGGCCGCCTGGAACGGCTCCACCTCGAACCCTTGTTTGGCGAGGATTCGCTCGAACGTTTCGTCGCGCTCCTCCATCCCGCGCGTGGAGCACCAGAAGACCCGGTCCGGCTTGTACCCTCCCTGCCAACCGCCGGAAAGGGACATCACCACCCGCCAGCTCGGCGTCGGCGGGAACGTGACGCCGAGGTCCATCTGCTCGTCGACGCGCACGGCCGAATCGTTGGCCAGCAGCCGGGCGGTCAATTGGTAGAAGCCGCCGTTGTCGAACGTGTACCGGACCTGCCCTTCGACGAACAACGGGCCCTGCTCCGTAATGGCGCACTCGAGCGCCGTCACCTTGGGCGCCGACTCGGGGTCGTCCGCCTGGAAGTAACTCCCGCCGATGAACCGGCCGCCCGCCAGACGAACGCCCTGGATCGGTCCGGGGGCAATCCCGGCGGCTGCCTGGCGGTCGTAGCGTTTGAGCATTTCGCTATGCTCGCGGCCAAACGCAAGCGGCTCGTCGAACTTGGCTTCGCCCGGGGCCGGCAGCCGGATCGCCACGGCGCTGTTCTCAAGCGTCAGCGCATTGGCGTCGGAGGTGGCCCGGAATCGCCCGTCCGCTGACGGCGCCGCGATGCCGGGCAGCAGCCGGAAGTCATAGCTCCCCTCGGCGGGCAGTGCCGCCATGAACGACACCCACGCCGAGGCAATGCTGCCTTCCGCGCGACGCTCGACCCGCCAAAGCTGGCACGGATGCGCCTGCTCGTCGGCGTCGACCAGCCGGAGGTTGACGTCGCGCACGGTCCCGGGCCGGAACTGAACACGGTACGTGACCATCGTCTCCGGCCAATCCAACCCCAGCCGCTCGGAACAGCGAAACCGCGCCAAAGGCTCTGCGGCAATCAGGAGTCCCGAGCTGAGACACAGGGACAGGAACGTCAACAGCGGCAACACACAGAAACGTTTGCTCATCATCTCATTCCCCACAAGGGTCCCGGGGCGTTGGCAGCAAAAAGGGGACGGGGCTAGTTTGTGCGAAGCACCCTTCGGGCCGTTCCGGTAAATTGGCCCCGTCCGCTTTTGGCCAGTTGCCGATTCGTGTCCACAGCATTGCAGTCGGCGTCTGGAGACGCCTCCTACAAGGAGTTCTCCGCCGCTTCAATTGCCAGATGTCCTCAAGAAGACTACCAAACCCGCCCCTCGCGGTGAAGCGCCCCGACGCAGCACAACCCGCTTTGCTGCTCGATCCGGTGGGTCGGACCGTGAAGCTCCCTCGCGCGGGGGTGACAGGCGGTTGGCCGGTCGGGTATATTCTGGTTCGTCCGATGAGATGACCCGCGCCGCGATGTTCCATGCCGCCGTCACCGCGGCCTTACTCCAGCGGAGTCTCCATGGGGCGACGAACTTCGACGCAAGAGGGAAACCGAAGACGCAATCGCGAGGAGGGCGACCATGAGTCTGCATTGTCGACGTCTCACTCCTGCAACGTTGTTGTGCTTCATCGCGGCGACGAGCGTCCCGGCGGCCGACGAGGCGCCGAAGCCCGATCACAGCCAGGTGCCGGGCGTGGTGATCGATCACAGCCCCGCGGCCTCCGGCCTGTACATTGGCTCGCCGAGCATCGCGATCCTGCCCGACGGGGCATACGTCGCCTCGCACGACTTCTTCGGCCCCAAGTCGACCGAGCACCAGTCGGCCGTCTCGGCCGTCTTCCGCAGCGAGGACCGCGGGCTTTCGTGGCAGCGGGTCGCGCGAATCGACGGCGCCTTTTGGTCAAACCTGTTCGTCCACCAAGGGCGCCTGTACCTCTTGGGCGTGACCCGGCACCACGGGCTGATCGTCATTCGCCGCAGCGACGACGGCGCCCGCACCTGGACCGAGCCGAAGGACGCCGACTCGGGCCTCTTGACCCCCCAGGGTGAATACCACACCGGGCCCATGCCGATGCTGATGCACAACGGCCGTCTCTGGCGGGCGGTCGAGGACGCCGGCGGCGGCACGCAGTGGGGTGTTCGCTACCGTCCGATGATGCTCTCCGCCCCCCTCGACGCCGATCTGATGAAGGCCGACTCCTGGACGCGGAGCAACTACCTGACGCGCGACCCGAGCTGGCTGGACGGCCAGTTCCTCGCCTGGCTCGAGGGCAACGCCGTGGCCACGCCCGAGGGCCGCGTGGTCGACGTCCTCCGGGTCAACGGCGGGCCGGGCGGCAAGGCGGCGCGAGTTCGCATCAGCGACGACGGCAAGATGGCCACGTTCGACCCGGCCACCGGCTTCATCGACCTGCCCGGCGCGGCAAAGAAGTTCACGATCCGCTACGATCCTCAGTCGAAGGCATACTGGTCGCTGGTCAATCCTGTGCCGAGAAAAAGGGGTCGGGAGTCTTTGTTACACGTATACGCGAACCGCAAGCCGGGCTCGGTCCGCAATACGTTGGCGTTGGTGCGTTCCGAGGATCTCGAGAAGTGGGAGATCCGCTGCATCCTGCTCCATCACCCCGACGTCGTGCGGCACGGCTTCCAGTATCCCGACTGGCAGTTCGACGGCGGCGACCTGATCGCGGCCATCCGCACCGCCTACGACGACGGGCTGGGCGGGGCCCACAACGCCCACGATGCCAACTACCTGACGTTCCACCGCTTCGCCCGGTTCCGCGAACTGACGATGGCCGACTCGGTCGTCGATCCCGCGGAGATCGGGCGCCCGCCGCTGGTGAAGATCGAGACGCCCGCGCTGGTGGTCGAGGGCCGCGGAATCGCCGTGGCCAAGCTCGCCGACGGCGCGACCGCCTATGGCAACCGGAACTACGTTTGGCAAGAGGTGCCCGCGAAGTGGCAAGGGTGGCGCTACACGCAGACCTGCGGCGGCGAGCGCGCCGAGATCCAGCTCACCGCCCGGCAGGCCACCGAGGTCTACCTGGCCACCGCCCCGTCGCAGGAAGGCATCGACCTGTCCGGGTGGACGCCGGTCGACGGCGCGACCTTCCAGTACACCGACCGCGGGCGCACGGCGATGGCCGTTTATTACCACGCGCTGAAGGCCGGGCAGACGCTATCGATCCCCCAAGGCAACTGGACCGGCGGGCTGGTGCTCGTTCCGCCGGAGGACGGCCCGTGATCGGATGCCGGCCGGGTTGGCATCGCGTCGTCGCGACAGTGCTATCCCGACACGGTTCTCGCACCGACAACATGTGGTGATGCGTCACTGGATGGGACGGCTTCATGCGGAGTCACTTCACCCCACTCGACTGGATCGTCCTGGCGGCCTACTTCACCGCCACGATGTCGATCGGCTTCTACTTTTGGCGCAAGAGCCGCACGACGGAAGCCTTCACCGCCGCGGGCCGGTCGTTGCCGGGTTGGGTCTGCGGGCTGTCGATCTTCGCCACGTACCTAAGCAGCATCAGCTACCTGGCCTTGCCCGGCAAGTCCTTCGCCGCCAACTGGAACCCGTTCGTCTTCAGCCTGTCGATTCCCATCGCCACCTGGATCGCCGTGCGGTGGTTTTTGCCCTACTACCGGGCAAGCGGCGAGGTGTCGGCCTACGCGCTGCTGGAACGCCGGTTCGGCGTCTGGGCGCGCCTGTACGTCAGCGTCTTCTACCTGCTCACGCAGATCGCTCGCATGGGCGTGGTGATGTATCTCATGGCCCTGCCCCTGGCCGTGATCTTCGGCTGGGATATCCGGCTGATCATCGTGGTGACCGGCGTATCGGTGACGATCTACTCCTTCGTGGGCGGGATCATCGCCGTGATCTGGGCCGACGCGATCCAGGCGATCGTGCTGATGGCCGGAGCGGTGGTCTGCCTGGCGGTGATGCTCTTCGGCGTGGAAGGCGGCCCGTTGCACGTGATCGCCACGGCCGCCGAGGCCGGCAAGTTCAGCCTGGGCGAGCTCGGCGCGGGAATCGACCGGGGAGTGGTCTGGTTCGACGCCGCCTCGGCCACGTTCCTCGTTGTGCTGCTCTACGGCCTGACCATCAACCTGCAGAACTTCGGGATCGACCAGAGCTATATCCAACGCTACATCGCCTCGAGCAGCGACCGGGAGGCCCGCAAGAGCCTCTGGCTGGGCGCCATATTGTACGTCCCGGTCTCAGCCGTCTTCTTTCTGATCGGAACGACCTTGTTCGTCTACTACCATGCCGAAGGGAAAGAGCAGGAGCTGCCGGAGGTCCGAGAGCTCGTCGCCCGGCAGCGGTTGATGCAAAAGGGCGTTTACCCCGAATACGAGGACGCCGACAGGGGCGTCCTCGCGGAAACCTACCAACGCAAGCTGAACGAACAAGCGGCCGGCCTGACCGAAAAAGACGTCGGCGACCGCGTCTTCCCCCACTTCATCGCCAAGCACCTGCCGCCGGGACTGACCGGGCTCTTGATCGCCGCCGTGTTTGCCGCCGCCATGAGCACCGTGTCGACCAGCCTGAACTCGTCGGCCACGCTGCTCTTGAGCGACTACTACCGGCGTTTCGTCAACCCGGGTGCCACCGAGCGGCAGTGCATGATCGCGCTCTACGTGAGCACCGTGGTCTGGGGGATCCTGGGCACCGGCATGGCCCTGGCCCTGGTCAAGCTCACCGAGAGTGCCCTGGATATCTGGTGGACGCTCTCGGGCATCTTCGGCGGCGGCATGTGCGGCCTGTTCCTACTGGGGATGATCAGCCGCCGGGCCAAGAACCCCGCGGCGGTCGCCGGAGTCGTCGTCGGCGTCCTGGTCATTCTCTGGATGTCGCTGCCCAAGCTGACCGCCTACTTACTGGCACAACGCCTGGCAAGCCCGGCCCATGAGCTGGAGGCATCACTCAAGCAAGGAGCGTCCGGATGGCTCAGCCCATTCGACGCCCTGATGATCCCGGTCGTCGGCACGCTGAGCATCCTGCTCGTCGGTCTGCTGATCAGCCGCCTCTTGGGCGGTGGCGGAGGGCAAGGGAAGAGAGACGATGCCGGAGCCTGACCGGCAGGCGGCATCTTGGTCGACGTGCCAAAATGGTGTGCAAACAGCGGGCAGTCCGGCCCGGGCCTGGCCGGTTCATCTCCCCGACGCTTCACGGTAAACTTGATCATGGACAGTTACCTGCTATCCACGCGGCGTTCCAGCCCGTCGGCCCTACTCCGTCGGGCGCCAATGCTCGCACGTTACCCAGTTGCCCCCTACCCCAACGCCCGCACGACCCACTCTGCGAAGGATTCTCAGTTTCCATAGCTCTTTGCATAGTTCTACTGTGTCCCGTTATTGACGCGACTTAAGTCGTTTGTGTATAAGGCCTTTCCGGAACGGAGTCCAAGGAAAGGAGAACTGTCATGGAGCGACGTTTTGAGGTTCGGTTGGAGGAGTTGATGGAGGCGGCCGTGGTGGCCCCGGCGTTGACGCGGGGGATGTTGCGGCGGCTGGAGCGGTTCGTGGAGCCGTTTGCCGCGTCGTTGGGGCGATGCGAGCAACGACAGCATGTTTGCCAGTACGTGGCGGGCCTGCTGTCGAACGTGAAACGGAAGAACGTCGAGTCGATTGCTTACCATCACGATCAGGAACGGCAGGCGTTGCAGAAGTTCGTCGGGCAGACGGGGTGGGACGAGTGCCCGTTGCTGGACGAGCTGGCTCGGCAGGTGGGACACGAGTTGGGGGAGCCTGACGGGGTGATCGTGTTCGATCCTTCGGCGTTTCCCAAGAAGGGCAACGCGTCGGTGGGCGTGGCGCGGCAGTGGTGCGGACGCCTGGGGAAGGTCGACAACTGCCAGGTTGGGGTTTACATGGGATACGCCTCCCGCAAAGACCACGCCCTGGTCGACGTGAGACTGTATCTTCCCCGGTGCTGGACGAAGGACAGCAAGCGACGAAAGAAGTGCGGCGTGCCGAAGGGCGTCCGTTTTCGCACCCGGCACCAGTTGGCGTTGGAAATGCTCCGGGAGAAGGGACCGCTGCTGCCGCACGCCTGGATCGCGGGGGACGATGAAATGGGGCGTTCGTCGGCGTTTCGCCGGGATTTGCGGGCCATGAAGGAACGTTACCTTCTGGCGGTTCCTTCCAACACGTTGGTTCGCGACCTGGATGCTCCCCCGCCCCCGTACTCGGGTCGCGGTCGGCGTCCGTGTGTTCCGTACCAACGCGCGGAGCGGTGGTGCAGGGCGTTGCCCGACGAAGCGTGGACGACGATCGACGTGCGTGACGGAGAGAAGGGCCCGTTGGTCGTCGAAGGGGTGAAAGCCCGAGTTACGGCCAAGACCGACCAGCGTCGCAACGGCCCCCAGGAAACCCTGGTGGTCTTTCGGGAACGCCAGCAGGACGGAACGATCAAGCACGACTACTACCTGTCCAACGCGACCTTCGAAACCCCCTTGGACGAATTTGCCCGCGTCGCCAAATCCGAGCATCGCATCGAGGAATCGCTGGAACGTGCCAAGGGCGAGGCAGGCTTGGCCCAGTACCAGGTGCGGAACTGGATCGGCTGGCACCATCATCAAGCCCTCTCGCTCCTGGCGACCTGGTTCCTGACGCTGGAAACGCGGCGGGGGAAAAAAATCCGTCCCGGCCATCACCGTACCCCAAGTCCGACAAATCCTCGCCTTGCTGCTGCACCGCCGACTCGGATGCGACCACCCCAATACGATCTGCCGAAACGTGACTCGCCGCCTGCAACGCAACGAGCAAGCGAGATTCTACCACTACAAAGCACGTAACTCCTTGGCACCAACCAGACTACATCGACGAAAGTGACGGGATACAGTAGAAATAGAAGTGATTTAATGATTTGCGCCCGTAGCTCAACGGATAGAGCAGCGGACTTCTAATCCGCAGGTTGCAGGTTCGATTCCTGCCGGGCGTGCTCTCGCCGGCTGCCGCCACGGCTCGCCGGCTTTTCTCATCTTCTGACAGCGTAAGGGTTTGCGTCGCCGCCGATTCGCCGCCAGAATCGCAACGGCTTCCGCCGCCGCTCGCCGCCTCTTGCCGCACCCCGCCGAGGTACTGCTGCCCAAACTGCTGCCCCAAACTCGGCGCCGCATCCTCAGTTCCCGTCGCCGCCAGAGTCTCGGGGGCGTCCGCCAGCATCCCCGGCAGCCGGGCAACCGTGTCGGCTTCCTGCCCTGGGAACAGGTGGCCGTAGGTATCCATCGTCAGCACGATCGTGGAATGGCGCATCACGGCTTGCACGGCCTTGGGGTGCGCCCCCGACATTGCCAGCCAAGCGCCGCAGGTGTGGCGTAGGGCGTGGAAATCGAGGTTCTCGCCCTCGTGGTTCACCGCTGCCAGGAAGTCGCTGTCGGCCCGTCTGGCGCGTTCCTGGGCGTCGTGCCGGGCGGCTTTCAGCCACTCCCGCCGGGCGTCGGCCAGGTCCGCCCGCAACATCTCGGCAACGTCGGCTTCGTGGGGCATGGGCAACACCGGGGCCGCCGGTGCTTTCGTGGCAACGTACTGGCGAAGCTCGGCCGCCAGGTCCGCTTGCACGTACTGCCGGGCGTCCTTCGCGTTCTTCGTCGAACGGGCCTTGCAGGTCAGGTACGGCGGCTCGGCTTCCAGGTACAGCCGGCCCCGGGTCAAGCTCCGCAGCTCACTCGACCGCAAGCCGGTCTGAATCGCCACGGCGTACAGCAGCACCCGCTCCCCGGCCGTCATGCCGAACCGCTCCGCGCCCTCGGCCAGCGTGACCGACCGCAGCCACTTCCACTCCTCGGGCAGCAGCATCCGCCGTTCCCGCCGCCGGTCCCTCTTGGGGTTCGGCTTCTGAACCGACGCCAGCGGGTCGGCCGGCAGCTTCCCGTGTTTCGTCAGCCAGCGCGTGAAGCTCTTGATTGCCGTCAGCCGGGCGTGGATAGTTCGGGCTGCCCGGCCCTTGTCGGCCAGCTCGGCAGCGTAGCGGTTCACGGCATCGGCCGATATGTCGGCCAGGCTCACGAAACCCCCGGCCTCGGCCACTTCCCGGATGAAGTTGACCGTGCTCCGAACGTGCTTCGGGGAACGGTTCGCCGCCTTCAGGTGGGCCTCGTAGTCGGCCAGGTGGGCTCCTATGAGTCGCCGGCCCTCTTTCGCCAGTTGCTCTTGCCTGGGGTCGAGAAGCCCCCGCCGCCGCTGCATTTCCTCGGATTCCAGCTTCGCCCCGAGTGCCTCGGCCGCATCCTTGTCGGGCCCGCCGCTTGTCCGCCGCCGCTTGCCCTGCCAGGTGAACCACTCCACCGTGTAGCTTTCGTCCTCGACGAGCACGGCCTGCCCATCCTCGGTCACCGGTGCGCGCCGCCGCCGGTTGCGGGATTCCCAAACCGCAAACCGCTTCCCCCGTCGCTCGACTATATCGGCCGACTGGGGAATCGACTTTCGGCGGGTCCGTTTGTACACCGTCGCCATTGTCTCACCTGCCTTTCGTCTTTCCGCCTTTCGGTCGGCGGGCTACCAGCTCCAGCCGTAGAACGTCGGCCAGCCGGTCAAGCGTATTGGTCGATAGGCCCCGCTGCCCGTTCACAAACAGGCTTAGGGCCGCTTCACTCACACCGGAGCGCTTGGCGATTTCGTAGCGCGACAAGCCGCACTCGGCGATAATGCGCCTCAGTTGGTCCGTCACAGGTTGGCTCTGCTTTCGTTTCATCGTCTTCATTGTAGCAGATACTTAGCTATGGTCAAGTGGGGTGTTTTGATTTTCCAGGGCCCGCCCGGCGCTCCCCTTTGTGCCTGCCCAGCTTACCATGCCCGAGACGCCCCGTGGAAGCCCGCTGAGGCCCGCTTGTGCCCGAGGGCTTCCGGGGTCGGGCTGCCCGCTTTCCTCGCATCCTGGGGCACGTCCCGGCCCGTGGCGGAAACCTCCGGGCGGCCCACGCCGGCCCCCAAAGTTGAAACCTCCCAGCGGCCACGGGGGCGCCGTTTTCGGCGCAGGTGATTGTCGCTCCGTTGCCGGTGCTGTATGCTGACCGGCGGCTCCGTTCTCTTGGGAGAGGGACAATGGAAGCTTTTGACGTTGTTATCGCCGTCATCTACGCCCTGTTCTTACTGATTTTTTTCTTTGTTGTCATCGCAGTGACGGCTAAGGCGCTGAGTGCTGTCGGAGAGGAAGGAAGACGGGCCCGTGAAGAAGCCCAAAGGCGTGAAGCGGAAGCCCGGCGGCAGGAAAAGGAAGCCCGCCAGCGCGCCGCCACCGAGGCCGAAATGCAGAAGCTCCTCAAGTTCGGTTTGACCTGCCCCCGCTGCGACCACTTGGCCCTGCCCATCCCCGAGACGGGTAACCGCTATCACTGTCCCGACTGCCGGTTTCAATTTGCGGGGGACGCGCACGGGTTTTGACCGGAGGCCGTGAAGATGGAAGGCATAGCAGGTTTCGTCATCGCTGGTGCTGTAATCTACCTTGTCTGCCGGGCCATAAAGACCTATCGGCACAAGACAATCGTGCGGGCCGGCGACACAATGCCCGAAAAGGCCCGCCGAGCGCTCGCCGCAAAACGGATAGAGGCTCTCCAAGCGAGGGCTACGAAGGAAGACCGCCAGCGGGTCAAAGCCGAAGCCGAGACGCAACGCCTGCTCAAACTTGCCCTGACATGCCCCCGCTGTGACAAACTCGCCTTGCCGATTCCAGACACGAAGAATCGCTACCACTGCCCTGACTGCGAATACCAATTCGCCGGGGACCCGCACAACCTCTGATTCGCCCGCCCCACTCTCTTGGCCGGCAGCGCCCTCAGCTTCGCTTCTGGGGCGCGCTTGCGGCCAGGGTTTCCTATCCCGTCCCCGCCGCTTCCGTGGCGTCTGCGGGCTTCCTGCGCCGTCTGTGGGGCTTGTCTCAACATCGTTCAATCTTGACCTGGGGCGACACCCCGAGTTTGGCAAACTCGGAACGCATCACGTCCTGCACGTACCTCTCTTCCACCACGGGTGTGAGCACGGAGTCGTGAATCGTCGAAATGAACAGCCCCGGCCGCTCTCGGATGATTCGGGGCACAACCTGCCCGTACATGAATGCACTTTCGATGCGCTGGGCGAAGTGGGCCAGCCGCCGGTGGTCGCCCCCCTTCATTTCCCCAATGGACCGGATGACACTGGGGAATAGCTCTGCCAGCACCCTGTAGGTTCTATTGCGGTGCCACGGCTTGTCGAAGAAGACGACAAACACTCGTTTCTTGGCCTCGTCACGAGGGTCCTTGCCGTCGTCACCGGTCAAACCCAGCCGGTCGGCCACGGCCAGGTATAGCCCCCGCTGCTCACACAGCGCCAGGTAGGCGCGCAGGTCGCCCGGGAGTCGGCCGCGCTCCAATTTCCAGTCAAGTGCCGTCTGTTTGTCCAACATAACACTGTCCAACATAAGGGTAGGCCCGCCTGCCTTCCTTCCCCTTTGCCCCTCCTGCCCCTTGCCCCTCTCCCTGCCTCCTGCTGCCTTTGCGAGCGCCAAGCCGACAAAAAGTGGCTGCGACTCGTTGGTGTCTATGTTGGACAACCTCTTGCCGTCAACCGAAAGATGCCGGCGAAGCACTTTCCGCAGGTTCGTGACGTTCGTGTGGACTCGGCCGAAGTCGTCAACGCTGAACCGAAACTCCCGCCGCCGAATATGGTCAACGGCAATCTGGTGGGCCGGCTTGGAATCCTCGCCGAAGTCGATTTCATCGTCGATGCGCAACCGCTGAAGGTGTCTCCAAAGGTGTTCGCAGACTTCGGCGGCAACCGGGGTTTCGTTCCTTCGGATTCGCTTCCAGGTTTCCCGCTGCCTGGCTTCGCGCCACTTGCGGATGTTGCGAAGAAGTCCGGGATGCGTGATTTCCCGCTTGACGGCGCGGGCCGTGGCGTGGGGTTCCAAGAGCCAATACCGCTGGCTCCGCTTGCCGCGTTCGTAGGACGGGCCGCGCCGGACGTACCCGATGCGTTCCGCCGCTTCCCGAACCTTGTCTAGGTGGTGCCGCCCGATCACGTTCCGCAGGTACGTGGCTTGGAGGGGCATCTTGCGGCCGTCGTCCCGATACCGGGCGTTATGGGCAAGCCCGACCAGCACGCAATGCCCCAGCCACAGAACCCCCTCGGCAACCCGTACCCCTTCGGACGGAATCAGGCCGTCGAGGTCGAGGGTCTCGGGTACCCAGACGAAGGGTGTCCCGGCTTTCCCGTTCGATGGTGGGGGGGTAGAATCCACTTGGACGTACCTCTTGCCCCGGTCCCCGCTGCCACGGGCGCCGGGGTGTCTTACTCAGAAGCCGGCGGCGGTTGCGGACTCGGCAACGTCGAAGAGCAGCCCTTGCCGGGAAGCAGTCGGGACACCGCTTGCCCGGCGTGGCGGCTCGGGGTGGTTTGCCAACCACTCCTCGGCTTTCGCCCGGTCGGCCAGCCGCCAAACTCGCAGCGTCCGGGCGTGCGCCTCGGGTCGGTGCGTGTTCCGAAACCCGGCAGGTTCGATGATGCCCTTCCGGGCGAGCGGACCCGGCGCAGCTCCGAACAGCTTGGGATTCAGGCCGGCTGGGAGTTTCACCTTGGCCCGAATGTCGTCTGCCGTTGCGTTTCCACGTTCCAGCAAAGCCAGTAGCAGGGCGCGCTGCGCCTGGCGGATGTAGACGGCGCGCTTCTGGGCAAGGTATGCCAGGGCGGCCGCTTTACGCGATTCACCCTCAACCCGCCCGGCCTCGTGGTTGGGAGTCGCGCTCATCGCTTGTCCCTCCCGTCAACCGGCTTGCACCCGCCTTCGAGCCAGGCCAAGATTTCCGAACGGCGGAACCTGACAGCGGCTCCGATGCGGACGGGCCTGGGCATCCGGCCCGACCGGCTCCATCGCCAGATTGACCTTTCGCCCGCGTTGACCAGCTTCGCCACGTCGGCGCTTCGCAACAATTCGGGAACAAGACTCTCAGCACTGCTCATTTCGACACCTCACGAAACAGGTTCGCTTGCGGCCGGTACACGCTGCCTCGGCCCTCGTAAGGTGAAAATGGCTGCGGCCTGCCAGAAATGGCTGAGAGTCGCCGGCTTGCCCGGCGTCGCCGTAACCCTATGGAAGGGCGGAGGTTACGGCGAGAAGAATTTTCCGCCCGAGGCGATGGCTGGCGGAAAAGGGAAATGGTTGGCAAATGGCTCAGCCATTCCGGCTGTCGGCGGGTTCGCGGCCCCGACACGGCTCGTTTCGTGCGCTCGGCGCCCGCCAGAGCAAACCCCACTACAGAAGTACCGCCAGCGGGCTGCAAATAGGTTATAAACGCCGAAAGATTCTGTGATAATTGCTGTTGCCTCCTGCCGAAGAATGTGATAAACTTCACGTTGGCGGAGCCAACGTGAAGTCACCGGGAGGGACAGCAATGCCCGGGGAACATCTGACAGGAAACTACCGAGTTCGCGCAATTCGGCCGGCGCTGGCGGAAGTGTTTGGACTGTGCAACCGAATGAGTGAGAACATCGAGATACGGAGACACGCTCTCAAGTTGCGATATTGGCCCGAGAAGAACCCTCGGACCGCAGGGGGTATGTTGCTCGATCTTGATTGGTCTTGGGTGCGAAGTCTTCCCGGTTTGCGGGTTGGGGAACTGCGTATCGACGACACAATTGCCGGGAAGGACAATCTGCGGGTGATATTTTTTGTGGCTGACGCCAGAGTCCGTAAGCGCTTGCCCATAATTTGGGTTTTACGGGTAATGCAGAAAGGTCGCCAGGATTTCTCGAAGAATGACTTGCGTGTCTTTCGAGCACGCCGAACGCTGGTATTGGAGAGATTTTATGATTCATAGGCGGTAATGGGTACATCGTGTGTTTTTGCTGTCGATGCGGAATCCAACGGAGGACGAACCATGAATGCTACAGTTCGGACCGTAAGTGATCGAACGAATAGATGTGATGCAGAGGTGATTGCGAGCCGGGCATTTGCGGACGTGTTTCGCGCCTACCTGGAGTGCAGCGATGCAGTCCAGGAAGCAATAAGGGACATGGTGGAGATCGTTAATGATCCCGAATCCGCAGCAGAAGAGGTCAATGCGGCGCTGCTAACCATTGCGGAGGCACTGTTTCCATGTCGCAGCAACGGAGGTCTTGGCGTAGACTTAGAGGAGTGTGAGACAATCGCACCAGACGATATACGTGCCAAACTAGAAGAGGCCGACTCGCAGGAGGCAGCATTCGCCGAACGTGTGAGCACTCTCTTGACAAAGAAGCAGATGACACAATCTGACTTGGCCAGTGCGATTGGCGTTGGACAGCCGGCGATTTCCATGATGTTGTCTCGGAAATGCCGTCCGCAAAGACGCACTGTCGAGAAGATCGCAGGGGCCCTAGAAGTCAGCGCCTCTGATATATGGCCAGCGTACGAAGATGCCTAAAGGCGTGTCTTGAGAGGCTCAGTTATCTGCGGATCGTTCTCCGGCACTGATTGGAGAGTGTCCCGCGTCTTGGTGGCGCAGCGTGCCTAAGACCTGCCGGCGTGTCTTGTGTCTTCTCGGCTGCCGAATCGCAGCTTACCGTCCTGGCCTCGCACTAGGTATCGCACCGTGAATGCGGCCTCGACAACTCCCGCTTGGGCCACACTCAAAGCAGCCTTCTTGCCGGGCGACTCCACATCCACCTGTTCACGCAGGTCTCTCGACAAGTCGCCGGTCGTCCGTGTGAGAAGCGTTCGGGGACGCTTCAATACCTGCATCCCGCCACTTTTCATGAGTTCTTCATACCCCTTGGGCGTATAGGTGCCCTCCTCTAAGTAGCCAAGCCGTTCCATCGACGTGCGCTTGTCGGCTGTGTTACCTTGTTCCGATTCGGCCAGCAGCTTCAAGAGTGCTCGCCACCGTCTGCCAGGCAGGTGCAACTCCTTCGCCTTTCTTTTCGGAAACACGTCGCCGCATTCCGGGCATGGTGTCACTGCCAGGTACACGAGTTCACCCGGCTTCTCGCCTTGCTCGATGCCGATGCCGAGGTCGCTCCAGCGCTCGACCGTCAGCACGGGCCGTTGTGTGCATGGGCTTTGTCTCGGGACTCCGGGGGTTGCAGGCGACGACTCGGCACCCTCCACTGACCCCCGGCATAGCTCGCCGAGGTTGGCGGCGCCCGTCAACTTCGTCGCCTCCTGTTCGATAAGGTTTATCAGGCTGGTATAGTGCGCTCCCGAGTGCCCAAGGGCCTTCATCGCCCGGAAACCGGCGTGCGACTCCGGCATCGGGGACTCACGCTTCACTCGGTCAACCAGTTCGTCGGCCAACTGGTCCGGGATGTCGGCGTAGAAGAAGGCGTCTACTCCACGCCAATGCACGGTCCCTTTGTGGCCTTTGCTGTCTGGGGCACTGACAAGCGCTGCACGGCCTGCCCATGCGTCCGAACGCTCCTCTCGCCGCTTCAGCAGCCGGCCGTAGGCCGTTGCGAAAGCCCCGTGGTCCCCCAACTCCGCTGCCAACAACAGGTTGCGCAGCTCCCAGGCGATGCCGGCGCTTGCAACCAGAAACTCGATGACGAGATTGGGAGTGTCGCCCACGACTCCTGCCTTCCGCTGCCGGGCCGGCCCCGGGCGGGGGCTGCAAGGCAGGAGGCAGCCGGGCCGCCAAGGGCCGCTTGGGCGTGGCCTACGCCCGTCCCGATGTTCCACCCCGTATTCTCTGGCCGTTACTTCCGCGCCGCAACCCATATCTGCCGGCCGGGGAACGCACGGCGTCTTCGACGAAACTCGGCGGGGGGTAGCTACAATAAGGGGGGCTCAGCGCCGATTGGGGGCTCCCCCGGGGCATGGCCGGCCGTGTCGCAACCCCTTTCCTCGCCCGCACTTAGCGCGGGCCGGGTGGCGCGTCCGTGCGCCAGTTGCGCGGCAAGGGCTACGAGACCCTTGGCAACCTCCCCGGGCCCCAATTCCCGCCGCACCCGCTCAAGCAGCTCTTGCAAATCGTCCTTTTGCTTCCTGACCATCGCGCCGCCCCCGACCACGCCCGGCCCTACTGCCCCGCCGCCCGAACCATCGCCACGATGCCCGCCCGGACCGCCTCGGGCAGGTCTCCCCACCGCTCGACCACCAGCCGCAGGTCGGGGTCGGCGAGGGCCTCGGGCAGCACGTTTTCGGGCCCGACTGCTGCCCCGGATGCTGCCCCGTTGTCTTCGGCTTGTCGCAAGTCGTTTGTCTGTTGGGGCTTAGGGTTTTCGCATCGCTGACTTCTAATCCGCAGGTTGCAGGTTCGATTCCTGCCGGGCGTATTTCCTAACTCCTTTCTGCAGAATCATTTACGTCGCGGGTGGGTCGCCTCTTCTCCCTCCGTTTTGGCCGACTGTTACCGAAAGTGTTACCTTCTGTCTTCTGGCCGAATTCCGACCACAACAACTTCGCCATCGCCTCGGCATTCCGGCCCACGTAGAACTTCATGGTGGTGTCGATCGATTCGTGCCGCATCAGCTCCTTAAGTACCGGGGGCATAACGCGTTGCGCCCACCGAAAACCAAAGGACCGGCGCAGATCGTGGGCCGAAGCGTACTTGACCTTCCCCGTCTTCGGGTGGGTATAGACCTTCACCTTGGCGACTTCGCCGATCGTGGCGACGAACTTCATCACCCGATCCTTAGCCAGTCGGCCCACCCCACTCTTGGGTGCCGGGTTGAAGACAAGTCCGACCCGCTCCTCAACGGGCGTCTCCACGAGGAAACCGGCGAAATCCGGGACGATCGGCAGCAGTCGATCCTTGTGGACCTTCTCCAATTCCGCCGGAATCCGCAGCATCGGAAACTCGCCCAGGAGGTCGACTTGAAGCTTGCCGTCGTCGTCCCACGATAGGTCTAACGACTCCCCGAGCCGCAAACCGGAGAGCCATAGCCCGCACAGGTAGTGGCGCCAGGATGCCTCGGCTTTGTCTCCAACGACGGCCGGCACCTTGGTAAGCATCCGCTCGAATTCCTCGATCGTGATGGGGCGTCCTTTCATGGCTGCAGCACCCTTGGCGCGACGGGGTTTTTCGAGCGTCGGCGCCCTGGGCAACATGCCCATCCGGGCTGCCCACCGCAACGCGGCCTGAAGGTGAGCGAGGTGGCCGGCGATGGTGTCCTCGGCACGTTTCAGTTCTCGCAGCCGAGACTGGTAGTACGACAGACGCTCCGCCGTGACGTCTCGCAGTTTGCTTGGCTGCAGGATCTCTTCGACCGAGTTGAAGATTCCTTGAACCTTCCGTTCCGTCTGGCTAGCCAGACCGGGCAGGACCTCGCGCTCGTACCGATCGCGAAAGTCCTCCCACGTGATCTTGGAGGGCGAATGGTAACGGCCCTCGCGAAGTTCGGCTTCCCACTTGGCGGCGATTCGCTCCGCCTCGCGGCGTCTGGTGGTTCGTGTTGATCGGGCAACATGTTTGCCCGAGAAAGGGTCGGTGTAGCGCATCATCAGGTGTTTCCTGTCGGGATACCTGACGACGGTTACTCGGATTTCTTCTTCGGACATTTGTGTCTCATGGAGGTGATTGCCGTCATCTGGGGGCGGTCCGACGCACGGAAAAAGCCCGCCGATTGTCAGACGCTAGCCAAATCACAGAGCGACTTGATTGTGTTCTGGTGTATTGAGGATGCACGGTTGACACTGTCGGGACGGTGTCGGCCTATGACGACCCCGCCTCGCTTTCGAGGAATCGCACGATCTCCGAGCCCAAGACGTACTTGCGCTTGCCGCTCGACAGCAGCCTCAGACCGCGGCGCCGGGCGGCTCGCATGGCCGACTCGGTCCACCGAAGCCTTTTTCGGGCCTCTTGGAGCGTGTAGAGTTCGTGGACTGAAACGACGCCGGAATACGTCAGTTCCAGGTCTTTTCCGTTCTCCCTCGCCATGGCGTCATGCCGTCTTGCGTCGATCTTGCCGAGTAGATTGCTGCCGGCTGGGGATAGCCCAGCAAGTAGCGTTCAGCATCCGGCAGTTCGCGAAAGACAACCAGGGAAAGGATCGGAAAAGAGTTTCGCCACTTGCCGTGGAAACGTCGTCGCGACCAGTTCACGTCGACTGCCTGGCCGCGGGCGTCGCGAGTTCACGGGCTCGTTACAGGGAAACAATTTCGGAAAAGTCTCCCTCTCGATGGGAGATAGCTCGGCAGGGAGGAATTGCAATTGACTGACAAGCGAAAGCGCGCCAGGATGAGCGGGCGGAGAGACAGACAACGTGATGTCCAGAGTGCGGCGGGCCCGCCGCAGCGGAATTACCAGAATTGGACCGTCGCGGAGGAGAGAATCGTGGACGAACCCGCTCAGAACCCCGGTCAGCCAGAGCCCGAAGAACGCCCGGCTCAATCCAGAAGGGTGTCGTGGCACGGATTCCCTGCAATTGCCTATGCGAGCGAGGAAAGGCCGCATTCTCGGTGGGAGGAGATAGTCCAGAAATACCCTGGGAAGGCCGTGCTTCAGGGCGACACGGTCTACGCCCTGCCCGAGCCGTTGATCGACGCGATCTGTGAAGAAATGAAGAGGCCGCCGGTGAGGCAGTTCTTCACAGAGGACGAGGAACAGTTCGAGCGAGACCTTGCACGCACCGCAGGAGTCGGGTTCTTTCTCAAGCAGCCCATCGCAGGCGTGTCGCTTGAATCCCGGGGTGAACGAGCGGGAGGAACCACTGCTGCCGATGAATCGGGACATGAAGCCAACGCATCGGGGCGAAGGTTCGCCGAGATGCTGGAGGACGAAATGCGACAGGTTGGGAGCACCCAAGCGCAAATTGATGAGTATTGGGAGCGCCAGAAACGCACCCAGCGGAAAGTCGACTTGCTGAAATGGGGTTATGCGGGTTGGCTCGTCACGGATCCCGAGTACCGACGAACTCGCGATCTATTCCGCAACCAGTGGGAACCGAAGGTTCGAGAGTTGGGCGGGTTCCCTTTCTTCCCCAAGTCCTTCATGGGCGAACCCGCGCGCGAACCAAAGGAAAACGACAAGGAGTTCTACGCTGCCTACGTGACGTTCTGTCAACACTGGTGCCTCGACGGACTCGCCACATGGGAATTACCGATTCCGATCGAACCGGAGCTGCTCAGCCCCAGCTTCAACTACGCCCCTGCGGCGAGCGAGGCGGGGATCATGGCCTTCGTGCCGTGGTATCTGCTACGCGCGAAAGACATCAGCCTCTACGATGTCGCCGCACACAAGCGGCTGCTCGACCCGCAGAACCACCTCGCAAAGTGGCTGGACCGAAAGACCGAGAGGTACGGCGAGCGTCGATTTGTCCGTGTGCTGGCACTCTATGTCTACCTTGAGTTGTGCCTAAAGGCGCGTTACTCGGACCGGCTGAAGGACAACCTCGAGCGGCTCGACCACGCTTTCGGCGCCTTCTTCTGCAAGGATCCCCAAGACGCTGACTGCTTTGCCCGCGTGGCCGAAAGCGTCAAGAAGGATCGCGAGAAGCTAAACGCATGGCTGAGGCGGAACAATCCCGAGATACGTGAAAGATAGCCGGCCCCGAGCGCTTGCTTCGTGCCAGCGCCGACACGAAGGCAAACCGCCGCCATCAATCCGCACAGCAGGGCCCTCCGGCGGCTCAATCGACAAGGACTGCCGGCGTGCTTCTCCCCAGAGAGAGCGGGACAAACCCCTGATAGCACACCGCATGCAACCCACTTTCTTGTGACGCATTATGCATTTGGATTTAGGTTGTGAGAATAGCATTTAAGCACCAATGTCGTCGCAGGCGCAAATCGCGACGACACGCGAGCAAATGACCAAGTATCTGGATTGAATGGCACTGATTTTTTCGTAACCCGTGACGGGGTTTTGATCTAGGGAAAAGCGGCCTGCCTTGCATACAAGGGTGTAGTCAACGCACCCCAGGCAGCAAGGAGGCCGCCATGAGTG